>Ga0256410_1000777_pt1 | contig 27856 bp, 23 predicted proteins | sample PhyWR1_FD_185983 | JGI IMG/M metagenome (GOLD analysis project Ga0256410, IMG submission 185983) | Leaf surface microbial communities from wheat plants in UC Gill Tract Community Farm, Albany, California, United States - DLSL W.R1 | ecosystem: Host-associated > Plants > Phyllosphere >... | reverse complement strand
AGTCCGGACGCAGCTCCGGCGCGCCCTGGTCCAGGTCGCCGATCTTGAGGTTCTGGCTGTACCAGAGACCGCCGCCAAACGCGACCAGCGCCAGCAGGATCGAGACCGGCGCGACTTTGGCGCTGGCGAATCTGGACAGCAGGCGCCAGAACGGGTGTTCGCGGTTCGCGTCTTTCTTGCTCCTGGCGATGGCGCGCTTGCTGATGCCCACGTAGGAAATCGCCACCGGCAGCAGGATCAGGTTGGTGAATACGATCACCGCCACGCCGATGGACGCGCCGATGGCCAGCTCACGGATTACGCCGATGTCGATGATCAGCAGGGTAATGAAACCCACCGCATCGGCCAGAATCGCGATCATGCCCGGCAGGAACAATTGGCGGAAGGTACGCCGCGCTGCGGTGAGCGCGTTGTCGGCCTCACTGGACTGCAGGGCGATACCGTTGATTTTCTGTACGCCGTGGGAAATACCGATGGCGAAAATCAGGAACGGCACCAGCATCGAATACGGGTCGAGTCCGAAGCCGAAAAAGTGCATCAAGCCCAGTTGCCACACCACCGCCACCAGGGTGGTACTCAATACTGCGATGGTGCTGCGCAGGCAGTTGGTGAACCACAACAACAGGACCAGCGTAATGACGAACGCGATGCCGAAGAACAGCACCACCATCACCAGGCCGTCGATCAGGTCGCCGACCTTTTTGGCAAAGCCCACGATGTGGATCTTGACGTTGGGGTTCTGCGCTTCGAACTTGTCGCGGATCTTGTCTTCGAGTTCATGGGAAAACTTGCGATAGTCCAGAGCCAGCAACTTGCCCTGATCCTGCGGGTCCGGGTAGGACTCCAGCAACGGGATATCGACGATGCTCGACTTGAAATCGTTGGACACCAGACGTCCGACCTGGCCGGACTTGAGCACGTTGTTGCGCAGTTGATCGAGGCTGGCCGGCGAGCCGTTGTAGCTCTGCGGGATCACCTCACCGCCGGCAAACCCTTCTTCGGTGACTTCGGTCCAGCGCACGCTGGGGCTCCACAGCGACTTGAGCCCCGAACGGTCGACGCCGGAGATGTAGAACACCTCGTCGTTGATCTGGCGCAGGGTCTCCATGTAATCCCTGGTAAAGATGTCGCCGTCTTTGGCCTCCACCGAGATGCGCACTGTGTTGCCGAGATTGGCCAGGTCGTTGCGGTGCTCCATCATCTTTTCGATGAAGGGGTGCTTGAGCGGGATCATCTTTTCGAAGCTGGTGGACGGGCGAATCAGGGTCGCCTGCCAGAACAGGAAAATGCTCACCAGCAGGCAGATCACGATGACTGCCGGGCGGTTGTTGAAGATCAGGCGTTCAAGGAAGGTCGCTTTATCGTTGTGATGACTGCTCATGCTGTCCCGCCCTAATTATTGTTTTGTCGGTTCGGCGCCAGCCGATGTGGCCACACGCACACCGCCCTGCCCGACCAGAATCAGGTTGCCATTGCCCGCCGCCGTGACGGCCGAGAGCGAGATCCGGTCCGGGCGATTGAACACGCTGAAGGTCAGCCCGTCGTCATGGCTGACGACCACGCTGCCACCATTGCCGACGACGACGATGGAACCGTCATCCAGCAAGGTGGCGCCGGACAGGCCAAACTCCAGCGCTCCGCGCGCCGCGTTCAGTTCGACCTGCTCCCAGGTGCCGCCGAAATCGCTGGAGCGGTACAGATTGCCGCGCAGCCCATAGGCCAGCAGGGTCTGCGGTTGCGCCGTGCCGATCACGCCGAACAGCGAGCCTTCGTATGGGCCTTCGAGTTTTTCCCAGGTCTGGCCGTTATCGCTGGAGCGGAACATGCTGCCCTGCTCGCCGACGATGAACAGGCCGGCGTCCTTGATCGCGGCGATCGCGTTGAGGTGGTACTGGTCTTCGTTGTCGAGGCGGTCGCTGACGTCGTTCCAGGTAGTGCCACCGTCGGTGGTTTCGATCAGCGCCCCGTAGGCGCCCACGGCCAAGCCATGGCTGGCGTCGTTGAACCAGATATCGAGCAACGGGGCTTCGCGCTTGAGGTCCTGAAATTGCTGAACCCAGGTGGCACCGCCATCGGTACTCGCAAGAATCTGCGCGTCATGGCCGACCGCCCAACCGTGCTTGTCATCGATAAAAAACACCGCTGTGAGCAATTGCCGGGTGGGCACTTTGGCCTGAGTCCAGTGGCTGCCCTGGTCATCGGAATAGAGGATATGCCCGCGGTCACCGACCGCCACCAGACGTTTGCCGGCGTGCACCACATCAATCATCAGGCCCTTGATGGCCTTGGAGGATTCAATCGCAGACACCGCGGGCGCGGTGGTATCGCTGGCAGCCTGGACGGCGGTCGACAACGCGACAGCACCAAGCAGCGAGAGCGCTGTGGCCAGCATCGCAACCCTGCGTGCGGCGCGTGGGCGGCAAACAACCCAACCCATGACAGGCTCACTCATAGACCTTTCTCCCATTTATTATTTTTTGTCAGGTGGTCTCGTCTTCCCGGGCGCTGAAACCTGCACTCTAGAGCGCCTGAAGCAAGCACGGGCCATCCTAGCGGGCTTTGGAATCGCCTGACAATCGGCGGTACGTTATCTTTTGTTAACTGATGGCTTTTCGTCAGCGTCTGAATATAGCTGCATTCGCCAGAGTGATTGATTGGGCGGCAATGAGTTTTTATTCCACGTATTGAATTAAGAGAATTTTTATTCCATTAATAACGTTCCTGAAAATAAAAATGCAGAGGAACACGGCGATGCGCGAACTCGGAATCGGTTTGATCGGCACAGGCTTTATGGGACGCGCCCACGCACTGGCGTTCAACAATGCCCGCACCGTGTTCGACCTGCCGGTGCAGCTCAAGCTGGCCGCCCTGGCCGATGCTGACAGCGAGCGCGCCGCGCGTTGCGCCAAAGCCTGGGGTTTTGCCCAGGCTCAGGGTGACTGGCAGGCACTGATCGACGACCCTGATGTCGACGTCGTGGCCATCACCACACCCAACCATTTGCATTACCCCATGGCCATGGCCGCGATTGCGGCGGGCAAGGCGGTGTATTGCGAAAAACCGCTGGCGGTCAGCCTCGAGCAGGCCGATGCCATGCGCCGTGCCGCCCATGCAGCAGGCGTAGTCACGCGGGTCGGCTACAACTATCAGCACAACCCGATGATCGGCCTGGCGCGGCAGATGATCGCCAACGGCGATCTGGGCCAGATCATCAGCTTCCAGGGCGAGTTCAGCGAAGACTTCATGGCCGACCCTGATTCGCCCTGGTCATGGCGCTGCGAAGTGGAACATGCCGGCGGCGCCCTGGCGGACCTGGGCAGCCACTTGCTGTCGATGGCGCGTTACCTGATCGGCGATGTAGTCAGCGTGTGCGCCGACACCCACACCGTGCACGCCCAACGCCCGGCGGTTAAAGGCAGCGACCGTCTCAAAACCATCGCGGTGGATGATCAAGTGCACGCGCTGTTGCGCTTCGCCAACGGCGCGCGCGGTACGGTGAGCAGCAGCTGGCTCAAACACGGCTACAAGAACCACCTGAGTTTCGAAGTCAGCGGCACCCACGGCACCCTGGCGTTCGATCAGGAACGCCTGAATGAGCTGCGCGTGTACCGCGCCGGCCAAACGGGCTTTGAACGTGTGCTGGCCGGTCCCGATTTGCCCGGCTACGCCGCATTCAGCCCGGCGGCAGGGCATCAGCTGGGCTACAACGAATTGAAGACTCTGGAAGTGCAGGAATTGATCATGGCGCTGGCTGGCGAAGGCGCGGATGGCAGCGATTTTGACGACGCATGGGAAGTGGAGCGACTGGCGACCGCGATTCGCCTGGCGGCGCGGGAGGAGCGTTGGGTCAAAATCAGCGAGGTGAACGGCGAGACGGCGGCTTGAATAGCTATTTACACTTCAGACGCTGAGGACTTTCTGGCATCCTGCGCCTCCCTTTTCTGACCCGAGCCCGCATTTTGTCTGACGCTCAATCCCCACGCCCGCGCTATAAATCCGAGCTGATCTACGGCCTCGAAGACCGTCCACACTTCACGGCAGCGGTGTTTGCCGCGCTGCAGCATGTGCTGGCGAGCTTTGTGGGCATCATCACGCCGACCCTGATCGTTGGCGGCGTGCTGGGCCTGGAAAGCGAAGTGCCGTACCTGGTGAGCATGGCGCTGTTCGTCTCGGGGCTGGGCACCTTCGTGCAGGCGCGCACTTTCGGCCCCATCGGCTCGGGCCTGTTGTGCCTGCAGGGCACCAGTTTTTCGTTTATCAGCGTGATTCTCAGCGCCGGGTTCATGGTCAAGGCGCGAGGCGGCGGCACGGATGAAATCCTCTCGACCATTTTTGGCGTGTGCTTTTTCGCCGCGTTTATTGAAGTGGCACTCAGCCAGTTCATCGGCAAGCTGCGCAAGCTGATCACGCCGGTGGTGACGGGCACCATCATTACCCTGATGGGGCTGTCGCTGATCAAGGTGGCGGTTACCGACATGGCCGGCGGCTTTGGCGCCAAGGATTTGGGCGCGGCCAGCAATATGGGGCTGGCCGCGCTGGTGCTGCTGACCATCGTCGTGCTCAACCGCTTCAACAATGCCTTCTTGCGTCTGGGCTCGATTGTGATCGGCCTGACCCTCGGCTTCGTAGTGGCCTGGTGGCTGGGCCGCGTCGACATGGCCGCCCTGCCCCAGGTGCCGTTGATCAGCGTGCCGGTGCCGTTCAAATATGGATTTTCGTTCGATTGGGTGGCGTTTGTCCCGGTGGCGGTGATCTTCCTGATTTCGCCACTGGAAGCGGCAGGCGACCTGACCGCCAACTCGATGATTTCCCAGCAGCCGGTCAAGGGCCCGCTGTACATCAAGCGAATCAAGTCCGGACTGCTGGCCGACGGCCTCAACTCGGCCATGGCCGCTACCTTCAACAGCTTGCCGATGGTGACGTTCGCGCAGAATAACGGCGTGATTCAGTTGACCGGCGTAGCCAGTCGTTACGTTGCCTACTTTATCGCCGGCCTGCTGGTGCTGCTGGGGCTGTTCCCGATGATCGGCGCGGTACTGCAATTGATGCCCAAGCCAGTGCTGGGCGGCGCCACGCTGATCATGTTCGGCACCGTGGCGGTGGCCGGGATCAAAATCCTCGCCGAAGCCGGCCTGCACCGGCGCAATGTGCTGATCGTGGCGATTTCCCTTGGCATGGGCCTGGGCGTGGCCGCCGTGCCCGAAGTGCTGCGCGACCTGCCCAAGGCGTTGCACGACATTTTCGAATCGCCGATCACCGTGGGCGCGTTCTGTGCAATCCTGCTGAACGTGTTCCTGCCCGAGACGTTCATAGCGCTGGAAGACGATGAATTTGATCCGGAATCCTCCACCCTCAAGGTGATGCAGGACCCGGACGTCACGAAATAGGAGCAGGTTCAGATGCGCAAGCTCATGGTTCTATCGTTACTGCTGTTGACCTTGAGCGCCTGCGCGCTGTTGCCCAGTCGCGATCCGGTCAACATCACCGTGGTGGGCATCGAGCCCCTGCAGAGCCAGGACCTGGAAGTGCGCTTCGCGGTGAAACTGCGGGTGCAGAACCCCAATGAAACAGCGATTGAATACAACGGCGTGGCGCTGGACCTGGAGGTCAACGGGCGGCCGCTGGCGTCCGGGGTGAGTGATCAAGTCGGCAATATCCCGCGTTTTTCCGAGACGGTCGTAACGGTTCCGGTCAGCGTCTCGGCATTTTCCGTGTTGCGCCAGACCCTGGGCCTGAGCCAGACCCAAAGCCTGAACAACCTGCCGTACGTGCTGCGCGGCAAGCTGGCGGGCGGGCTGTTCGGCACCCAGCGTTTTGTGGACCGTGGCACGCTGAACCTGCCGAACACGGCGACCTGGTAGCACAGGAAAAATAATCGTGGCCTGTGGTGAGCAGGCGTGACACGGGCCACGGCTTGACTCGCCGCAGCGCTAGTCGGTGATAAAACGCACGCCAGGTTTCTCGCGTTCGTCCACGCTCAGTTCGAACACGTCCGGCCTGGCGTAATGGCCCACCACGTCGTAGTCATAACGCGCGCGCACCAGCTCATCGGTGTCGATCCGCGCGATCAACAGCCCCGCTTCGCCCAGCAGCGGGCCGGCAAGGATGTCGCCCATGGGGCCGACAATCAGGCTGCCGCCGGCGATCAACGGGCGGTTCGCGGGCCAGTTGGCAACCTCAATCCCCAGCGCGTCGGGCGAGGCCTGCACCTGGCAGGCGCTGACCACAAAGCAGCGGCCCTCATGAGCCACATGGCGCATGCTCACCTGCCACATCTCGCGCTCGTCCACCGTGGGCGCACACCACACTTCAACGCCCTTTGCGTACATCGCCGTGCGCAACAACGGCATCATGTTCTCCCAGCACACCGCGCCGCCGATGCGGCCCACGGCGGCGTCGATGACCGGCAGGGTCGAGCCGTCGCCCTTGCCCCAGATCAGTCGTTCGGTGCCGGTGGGCATCAGTTTGCGGTGCTTGGCAACGAGACCTCGCGCCGGTTCGAAATACAACAGGGTGCAATACAGCGTGCTGCCACTGCGCTCGATCACGCCCAGCACCAGGCTGGCCCCGGTGCGCGTGGACAAGCCGGCCAGCGCCTCGGTCTCGGCACCGGGCACGTCGATGGCATTGGCAAAATAGCGCGCAAAGGCCTCGCGCCCCTGGGGCAGGCGATAACCCAATTGCGTGCCGAAACCCTCGCCCTTCGGGTAGCCACCCAGCAGCGCCTCAGGCATCACCACCAATTGCGCACCACTGCGCAGGATTTGTTCCTCGTAACCGAGGATTTGCGCCAGGGTCTCGGCCTTGCCGCCAGGCAGGGAGCCGATTTGCAAAGCAGCCACGGTAGAAACAGGCATTACGATCACTCCGGAATCAAGGGGGTTGCCCATTCTCCGGCCAGCCGGGATCATGAATAAAGCCCACTTCACTGCTGAATGATATGAACCAGACGAATATCGCCCAGGTCGACCTCAACCTGCTGAAAACCTTCGAAGCCCTGCATGACGAGTGCAGCGCCAGCCGCGCGGCGTTGCGCCTGGGTGTGACGCAATCGGCCATCAGTGCCGGGTTGCGCCGGTTGCGCGACGTGTATGGCGACCCGCTGTTCGTACGCACCGGCCGTGGCCTGGCGCCGACCTTGCGCGCCAATCAGCTGAAACCGGTGATCAGTGAGGCGCTGGACCGTTGCAGGCAGAGCCTGGCCATGGTCAATCCGGATAACGCGCATTATCAGGGACGCTGCGTGGTACTGGGCTTGTCCGATGACTTCGAGATTGCCTACGGCCGGCGGTTGATGGATGAGATCGCACACCGCGCGCCGCAACTGCGGGTGATTTTCCGTCAGACCCATAGCCAGATCGTCGCCGGCGCCCTGCTCGATCGCACCCTGGACCTGGCCATCACCGCCGGTGGTTTTGCCGAGCGCCGGCTGAGTCGCCAAGTCGTGGGTGACGGTGACTATCGGTGTCTGGTGGATGCCAACAGTCTGGCGCCCGGTCAGCCAGGCATCGACCTGCAGGACTTCGTCACGCGCGAGCATGTGCTGGTGTCGTCGGGCGGGTTTATCGGAATTACCGACGAAGGCTTGGCCGCAAAGGGGTTGAGCCGGCGGGTGTGCGCATCCACCAGCCACTTCGCGGCGCTGCCTTTTCTGCTCAAGGGCAGCCAGGCGGTCGCAACCATTCCCGGGCATGCGGCGCAGGCGATTGCGCAAATGACCGGCCTGCGCATGCTGCCTTGCCCGCTGGCGCTGCCGCGCTACCCGGTGGAGTTGGGCTGGCGCACCCAGGCGCAGCTGGACCCGATGTTGCTCAAGGTGCGCGAGGCGATTGTGGCGTGCTTTATTTAGCGGCCGCCATCAACTTGTTGACTTCGCTGCGCACCATGCCGGAGAACTCCGGTGGCGACATCCCATCAAGCTCGGCGCGCACCCATTCGGCCCATTTGCCCTTGCGCTTGGCGCGCTCGCCAAACAACCGTGCGGCTTCGCCCTTGGCCTTGCCCAGATTGCTCTGCCACAGGTCGTAGAGACGGGCCTTTTCATCTTCCAGCTCGGCGCGTTCGGCGAGGGTTTTGTTGGCGAGATTGAAGCTCATGTTGAATTACCTGCTGCACAAATAGGTGTCATCTTACACCGTAGGTCGAACGATCCTGATTCGGTTTTTGCTGCAAACCGGCGACCGGCAAAAAAACTGCAACTTTTGTCGACGCCGGATACTCCATTGTTCACTGTCACATTCACCTGCAAGGAGTCACCCAATGGCCCGCAAAACCGCTGCCCAAGCCGCCGAAGAACAAATCAAGGATCAAGCCTTCAGTGAACTGACGGCGCTGATCGAAGAATCCGACAAGTTGCTCAAGAGCAGCGCAGCCCTGGTGGGCGAAGAAGGCGAAACTCTGCGCGAGCAGGTTGCCATCAAACTCAAGCAGGCACTGGACTCGGTTTCCAGCGTGCGCGAGCGCAGCAAGCCGGTGGTGGATGCCACCGAGACCTACATCGGTGGTCACCCGTGGCAGACCGTGGCAATTTCCGCAGGCTTCGGTCTGGTGGTTGGCCTGTTGCTGGGTCGTCGTAACTGATTGCCGGGGGGCTGCGCCTGATGCGCAGCCCCTTTTAGCTTCGCACCAAGTCCTGCAACCGTTGAAGATCCTGCGCGTCAATCTCGATACCCGCTTCCAGCGACTTCGCCCGCGTGCGATGGCGCCGATCCCCCGGTAACCGCCGTAACCCTGCCGCATGCATCTGCCGCACCAGTTCCTGGCTGCGCTCGGCGAAGCTCTGCCCGGCAGTTTTGCTCGGGTCGATCACGATCAGCAATTGCCCGGTCCAGGGCGTGCGCGCCCCCGGATGGTCCGCCCAGTTGAATTCGAAAGAAAAATTGCCGCCCGTCAAGGCCGCCGCCAGCAGCTCGACCATCATGGATAACGCCGAGCCCTTGTGGCCGCCGAAGGGCAACAGCGCGCCGCCTTCCAGCACCGCCTTGGGATCCTGGGTGGGCTGGCCGAGGCTGTCGACGCCCATCCCGGGGGGCAGGCGCTCGCCCTTGCGCGCGGCGATCTGCACATCGCCATGGGCGATGGCGCTGGTGGCAAGGTCAAACACAATCGGCGGGCCGTCGGCACGGGGGGCGGCAAACGCGATGGGGTTGGTGCCGAACAGCGGCCGGTCGGCGCCATGGGGCACCACGCAGGTCATGCTGTTGACCACGCTCAGCGCCACCAGGCCTTCTTCGGCGAAGGGTTCGACGTCCGGCCACAGTGCGGCGAAATGATGGGAGTTGTGAATCGCCAGCAAGGCAATCCCGGCGCTGCGGGCCTTGTCCACCAGCAGCGCGCGCGCCGCCTCCAAAGCGGGCTGGGCAAACCCGTTGCCGGCGTCCACGCGCACGAAGCCTGAAGCCACATCCGTCACCTGCGGCACGGCCTGGCCGTCGACCCAACCGCTGGCCAGTGTGCTGAGGTAACCGGGAATACGGAAAATGCCATGGCTATGGGCGCCGTCGCGCTCGGCACTGGCGCAATTGCGGGCAAGGATCGCGGCCACTTCGGGCGAGGTGCCGTGCTTGACGAACAGGCCGTGCAGCAACGCCACCAACGCCTCAAAACCGATGAACGCTGAAGGAGGGTCGACGATCGGGGACTGGGCAGACATCTGTAGCTCCGATTTTATAAGGGCGAGACAACGAGAATGCACACCGCCGATTAAACAACGCGGCCCGTGGCTGCTGTCAACGTCTGCTTCAGCTATGTAACACCCCAGGCATTGCGGCGGCCATTACGGTGACGACTGACAGCCCTGCAGATGGAACGTGCGCCATGGCCCAAGTGAACCCGCCTTACTTTTTCGATGAGCTTCAACGACCGGTCAGTCGCAAGACCCCCTCAGAGCGCGAGCGCACCCTGGGGTTTTCGGTCAAGGACCTGGATTGGCTGCTGACGCTGTATTACGCCACGGACGCGGCGCGCCAGAACAAGAAAGCGCGCGGTCACCCAATGAAGGTGGAACGGCTGCTGGTGGCTATCAGCGGCAAACCGGCGATAGTGCTGGCCGGCGCCTTCATCATGAGCCCGACGCCTGACGAGGCAAGAGCCGTGCTCTTCACGCCCTATGGCGGCCTGGAGTTGTTCGACAGCCGGGCCGACCTGCTTGAGGCCGTAGAGGAACGTCTGAAACAGCCCGACCAGCGCACAGAGCTGCTGCAATTTTTGGCCATCGAAGAGCGAGATGCCTTGCCGAGCGAGGACACGCTGACGGTGAACACGGCCGCCATTCCGGGCGCAGTGATGGAGGACCAGCGCCAAGGTATTCTCGACGCCCAGCAAAAAAACGTCGTCGCCCTGCTCGATCAGTTGCGCAAGGTTCCCACCCTGCGCTGGATGCTCGACACGCTGCTCAACATCATGGCCCGGCGTTACTTCCCCAGCCTTGACCAGAGCGACACCCGGGTGGACTTTCTCGGCAAAGTCGCCACCGATGAAGAACATCGGCTGGGTGCCTCCATGCCCCTGCGCGAGGCGCTGCTGCAGTTTTACGTCAGGCAGGGCTGGCCAACGGACCAGACCCGTACGTTCGCCAATCCGGGCCACGATGCCAGCCACCACACCGCACAGCAACAGGCCAAAGACCAGCAGGACTGGGACAGCCTGGTCGCGCAAACCAGCGGCACCCTTTCGGCGTTGTTGCACAGCCTGCTGCAGACCTACTGGCATGAAGACTACCGCGAGGGTCAGTCACGCCTGCGGTTTTTTGCCCAAGTGATCAGTGACAAGTTTCGCGTCGACTTGCTGTTCAAGCATCTGGATCTGATCGTGAGCACTGAAGAAAGCCAGACGCTGCGCGCGATATTCCTTGCGGACCAGGCCGCGCGCACGGCCTACGCCAGCACCCTGAGTATTGAAAAGGTTCAGGTTCACGCGCCCTACCAACACTACGTCGAACTGGCCAGCACCCTGCTGATCAGCGACTCGCACGCTTATTTGTATACCCAATCGCGAGGTTTGCAGGTACTCGGGAATCTGGAGGAACTCAAGACGATGCTGCAGGCCATGCTCAAGGCGGCTGGACATGAAGACGAGCTGTTCAACTTTCTGTCGCTGGATGAGCACAGCGTGTTTATCGGCATGGATCAGGTGCAAGTCACCGGCAAGCCCGTCGCCGGTGACGTCTTTCAGGACATGATCGAGGACATCGCCGCCAAGCAGTTCAGCAACCTTGAGCATGCGCTGGGTCTGTATCGACGCAGCGCCGGCGCCATCAACCTGGGCGCCCTGCTCGACACCGCGCTGGACATTCGCGCCATGCTCGACAGCCGACTGCTGGAGCAGAACGCCGAAGGACATTGGAGCGTGCACCCCGTTACCAGCGGCAACGGACGACCGAGCACGGTGCTGGCGGAGCACGCCAGGCTGCAGCTCGGACGGCTGCGTGTGATGCATGATGCGCTGGCCCTGGAGCGCAGCAAACAGGTGACGCTACGCGATCTGGCCGCCCATGCGCTGGACGCAGAACTGGCCAAGGGGCACACGCACCTGAAAGCCAATGACGTCTATCTGAATACCTACAAAACGGCGGCGCAAGAACGCGAGACTCGCGTGCCTGAAACCTCTCAGGGCATGGTCGAGTACTTTATCGCACGCCTGGCCGGCCAGGCCGTCACCCTGACCGCGTCGGCGATGCGCGGGTTTTATGGCAAGCCTGAAGTGCTCATCGCGTTGAAATTGCCCAATCTGACAGTCGCCAGCTTTAATACGGTCATCGACAAGGTGCTGGGCAGTTTTGTCGACCATGACCTGCGCGCACTCCCCCACCTGCTGATCGAAAACAATCGGCCACGTCTGGCCCAGGGTCTGTTCGAGGGGTTGAGCGGCGAAGCGCAACTCAGGCGCCTGTCCGCGACCCTGGCCCCGACACATCTGGCCCTGCTCGGCAGTGTGCTCAACAACGAGAGCATGACCCGGCTGACGCGGCATGGCCTGAACGGCTTTATCCCGGACGCCTACGGGCTGAGCCTGAACGTCGGCACACACACCGAGCCCCTGGCCAACTGTTTTGTAATGACCGAGCGCGGCGGCATCGACCCCGAGCATTCCGGTGCGGCGGTGCTGTGGACGCCGGGACGCGGCTATGAGGGCTTTACCTCGGTCAAGACCTTGCGCGACAGCCTGGACCGACGATTGCAGGATGCGCATGACCGCTTGCTGTTGGTCGAGCACCTGCCCCCGTCCAAGCGCGCGCCCCATCAGCGTTTTACCCTCGGACCGCTGCAGCGTATCGACGATCATCTGCTCAACGACCGCCAACGGACGTACAGCCGTCTTGTGCTGGACGAGATCGACCACCTGCTCTCGATGGGGCTGAGTGCACAACGCTTCCAGGATTGCATGGACGCGTTGATCCACCGCGCACCGCCGTCCAACCTGGGCCGCGCCATCAACATCGCCCGCAGCCTGATCAATCAGCAGGCCTTGCCGGTCTGGCTTGGCATGGCCGCGCAGGCAGACCAGCGCCTGCATGTGGAACTGCTCGAACAGTACCGCCTGAGCGCGCCGCAGGAACGCGACTATCTGCACGGCATCACGCCCCTGCGTGACAAGGTCGCAAGCACTTTGAAAACCCTGCTCGCGGCGCGCTTTCCCGAGCAGACGGTAGACCCGGAACACGTGCTGATCGCACCGCGCATCGAGCTTCGCGGCCACACCCAGAGCCTTACCGACTTCGCCCTGCGCCACCTGCCGCAATTGCGCGCCGAGGATATCCGCGCAACGTCGCGCTCTGCCACACCACTGCCGGCCACGCTGGATGGAAACGCTGTGGTGCAGTTGGTGCGGCAGGTGGATGTGAAGAGCCTCTACCAGAGCTTGCTCGGCACCCACCTGAATGGCGACACCGACGACACCCGCGAGCGCCGCCAGCTGTTCTGCCGGCAAATGCCGTGGCAACTGTTGCAGTACGCCCACGAACAAAAGCTTGATGAACGCCTGTCGGATGCAGCCTGGCGCCTGATCCAGCAAGCCTTCGATATGCCCGACGCCGTGGCCCGTGCCGCCGTCAGCGGTGTGAAGGCACTGGTTCGACCGCTGGAGCTGATCGCCACCAAAGGCGCCTCCGTGGTGACGGCCCTGGGCTGCTACCTGATCGGTGCCGAAGCCGACGACCCCTTGGTGCTGTACGCGCCCTATAGCCCCCGGCATGTGTTGAAAGCGTACAAGAATGAAAGCGAGCTGCTGCATGAGTTCACCTCGCCCGGCGCACTGCAGGACTGGGTAATCGGCCAAATGCAGACGGTGCATCAGGCGACCTATCGCAACCTGCTACGTCGGCCAAACTCGGAAATTCGTCTGGGTACGTCGCCTGTCAGCGGCAACCTGCTGCACCGCTTGTTCGACGACAACCGTGAGATGCTCAATCGCATGCTCACCTGTCAATTCACGGCATCGGGGCAACACCTGTGGGACGCAATCAGCAGCCTGCTGACCGAGGAAATCCCCAGGGGCTTGATGTTCATGGCGGGCAAGCTTGCCTACCCCCTCGTCGTGTGGCGCAGCTATGCGTTGTTCAAAACCTCGGCCGAAGACCTTCAACAACATCGCTGGACACGTGCACTCAAGAGCTTTATCGCCGGCGTGGCCGAACTGGCCGCCTTGCGCGGTGAACTGGAAACGGTTTTTCCCGATGCGTCTGCGGCCCAACAGCCGCCGTCGCCCCCTTCGCCCAAGGCGATGACGCTGGACACCTACGCCGTGACGGACCCCGCGCGCACGTGTTTGAAGACGTTCGAAGCCCACGACGTCGCGCTTGACGCCGCGAACCTGGATGCGCAGACCCATACCTACAAAGAGAAGTATGGAACACGCCATTTTGTGCCCGCCGCAGGCAAGGTATACGCCGTGAGCAAAGCCGGTGATCACTGGCGCTTGGGCACCCGCGAGGATCGCGGCCCCTGGATAGAACGCAACGCCAAGGGTGAGTGGGTGCTTGACCTGACCCGACACACCCCGCGCTACGGCAAAATCCTGACCCGTCTCGCCGACCGTTTCTATCCTCCAACGGTCGAGCAGCAAGGCATTAATGTGGAGGCAATTGGCATGCGCGCAATCAACGCCGTATCGAGCTGGAAGGCGCGCTGCATCAACGAGGCTCTGAATGTCGCCACCTATTACACCGTGACCTGCAAACGCAACATTGTGCATTTCGCCCCTACGCGCGACCCCTTGAGCCGGCTGGGGCTGTTTTTCGGCGATATGTTCGGCGTCGTCGCCCTCAGCCCCGACCAATTGGGGCGAATCGAACGACGCATCGATGAAGTGCTCAATGAGCTGGTCAACCCCAGCCTGATCGCGCCCGACTCGATGCGTTTTGTCAGTGGCACCGACCGCTACAACCCGTCGGATGCGTGCGCGTTCATCCTGCCTGCGGATGCGCAACGCAAGATATACCTGATGGACCGCTTTTTCGATCCGCTGCTGGACGTCTATCAGAATCGCCTGAACGCACCGTTCGACATCGCCGCCCATGCACGCGCGGCCACCCTGATTCACGAGATAACCCACATCACTTCTGCCACCGAAGACCTGGCCTACCTCGACACGATGCGACCGTTTGCGGACCTGATCAACGTCAACATCAGCGGGGCTACGCGGCTCAAGACCACGCTGACCGACCTGCGGGAAACCGCGCTGTCGACGCTGACCCCGGCCTCGATGCTGTTCAAGACGTGGGATGAATTCAGTCAGCAGTGGGAGGATTTCGGCAAAAGCAGTTCGAGTGCGTCGCTCAAGGACAAGGTATTGAGCACCACCAGCGAACAAACGTTGCAGGATGCCAGATCAGTGTTCATGAGCAATGTGGATAAACGCATCGACACCATTCTGGCCAATGCCGATTCCATCACCTACCTGATCACCCACCTGGGCCGGGCGTTGGATGCGGGAGCCTAAACAGGCTCCCGACTGTGTATCAGTCTTTCTGGTCGCGCAGCACGTTGCCCGAAGCGCCGTCGATGCGGGCTTCATACACCACACCATCGGACTTGCGTCCCTTGACTTCCCAATAGCCGTTGTCGTCGGCTTCGGCCGCATAGACTTCGACATAGCCGGCCTTGGTCTTGGCCACCTCGATGGCTTTTTCGATCGGGATCCAGCCGGCGCCCGGCTTGTCGGCCAGCGCGGCGCCTGCGCTCAGCAGGGCGGACGTTGCACACAGCGCGATGAGGGTTTTCTTCAACATAGTGGTTACTCCATCGTGGGAAAGACAGACTCAAGTCCTGAGATTTTTAGGTGCGCGCTAACGAGAATAAGTTCCAATTGATGTGCATTCGCCATGATGCTGTTCTCGCGGTCCGCTCGGGGAGGTTAGAATGTGCGAAATCAGGATGAGTCAATGAGCGAAGATTCCGTTTCAGAAGCAGAATATGACGCCATCACCGACGCCGCCGCGCATTGGTGTATGCGCCTGCATGCGGCCGATTGCACCGGCGCCGAGCGCCAGGCGTTTCAGAGCTGGCATGACGCTCATCCACTGCACGCCTTTGAATACGCGGCCATGCTGGAGATCTGGGACGTTGCCGAGCACCTGCCTCGCCCTGAAACCAGCCCTGTCTTAGTGCCTTTCAAACCGCGCAGACGGTTGCGCGCCTATGCCGTCGCCGCTGCGATTTGCCTGGTGGCGTTGCCGCTGGCGGCATTCACCGGATGGGAAGCCGGCTGGCTACCCAACGCCTATGAACGCTTCGAAACAACCCATGATGTGCGCGTGGTCACCCTGGGCGACGGCAGCCAGGTGGAAATGAACCTGGGCACGCAACTGGTCTACAGCAACTACAAGGACCAGCGCCGGCTGACGCTGAACAGAGGCGAAGCGTTTTTCAAAGTCAGCCATGACAGCGCCCACCCTTTTATCGTGCGGGCCGGCGACGGCCGGGTACGTGTGACGGGCACCCAGTTCAACGTGTGGAAGTATGAAGACCAGGTACGGGTGATGCTGCTCGAAGGCTCGGTGAAGATTTCCAGCGACACGGTGCACGGCAGTGTGCCGCTGACCCCGGGAATGCAGGCCAGCTATCAGCATGGCGATGCAACCCCCAAGGTCCGCGCGATCAACCCGGATGACTCGGCGCTGGCCTGGCGGCAGGGCAAGCTGGTACTCGACAACCTGGCCCTGGCCGATGCGCTGCCCTTGATCAATCGCTACCTGAGCAAACCGGTGATGCTGGCCGATACGCCCACCGGGGCGATTCGCATTGGCGGCATCTACAACATCAATGAGGTCAACAACCTCATCCCTTCCCTGCCCAAGGTACTGCCGGTCTACCTGACCCAGAACCAGGACGGCAACCCCGTACTCAATTCCATTCCGCGTAAAGCCCCCAAGGGCTGAGCCTTTTTTGCCAGCCATTGCGGGTCCGCGTGGGCCCGCGTGTCCATTTTTGAAACACCTCCCCGCCTGCAATCGCCCACCTTGAGCGGATTCGTCGTCGTGCCCTGCGCAGTGTTTCATCCTTGAGACAGCTCGCAGGCGGTACGGGCTCTGCTTCATCGCCCGCCCCCTGTTTCACCCCTGAAACAGCAATGCCATCACTTTGCCCACAAAAAACGCTAACCCTTTGAATATAAACATCTAATAAAAAGCGGCACGCCTTCTGCTCTATGCCTGTCAGCGCTGTTTAGGGTCAGCGCGAAGACTAGGGACTGCCACCGTGGACACACACAATTTTGGCTCACTGAGCCTCCTGCTGATCGGCTGCGCACTGAGTGCCGGCGTAAGCCTGCCGGTGCTGGCGTCAGGTGAAGGGGAGATGGTGATCACACGGCAGGTGCAACCTTATGCAATAGGCCGTGCACGCGGTGTCGACCCCTACCCCACCACCGCCAATGCCAATCCATCCGGGCAAGTGCGCGCCGTCACCAACGAACTCAGCGACCACGACATCGCCGGTATCAGCAGCGGCTCCAGCGTTACCCGCAGCGTCATGCCCAATGGCGACCTGAACGGGTTGAACGCAATCGGTGCCGGCAATAGCCTCGGCGTTGCCGGCGCAGCGGGCCAGGCCGGCGGCAGCGGTGGCATCGCGGGGACGGTCAATGGCGCGGTCTCACGCGGCCTGGCACCGCTGAACAACCTTGGCGGCATGATCGGCGGAGCGATGAAATGAATCGCTTCTGGATACTTCTGAGCGTGCTGGGCTGCTCGGCAGCCATGGCCGACACCACCGGCAACAACGCAACCATCGATAACGCGGGCAAGCACTACAACGGCATGGTCTCGATCAACCAGGCCGCCGGCGACCAACAACAGCTGAGCAACAACCTCGCCATCGCCGTGGGCCGTAACGCCCAGGCCACTGTGTCCGTCACGCAAAAAATCAGCGGCGCCGCCGCCGAGCGCTCCCTGAACGCCAACGCTGCGATTCAGGGCAACGCTTTCAGCCAAGGCAACGGTGCACTGAGCGTCAATCAGTCGGCCGGGGCCCAGAACCAGATGATCAATGCCGTGCGCGTCAGCCTTACGAGTGGCCCGCAAAGCATCGACGACAGCGTCATGTCGCAACAGACCGTTGCGCTTGCAACAGACTCGGGATTGACCTCTACCACTGGCAGCCGCCAGGTCGTTACCAGCGACCAGGCCTTCACCGGCAGCCGTGGAGTGGTACAGGTCAACCAGAGCGCCGGGGTGGGGAACCGAGTGGCTAACACCCTGAACGTGCGACTCAACTGATGGAGCTGAGCCGCCTGCCGGACCGTATCAACACTTAAACCACTAATTAGAAGCAAGGAGATACACCATGAAAACCACCACAGCCCTCAAACCACTGGCTTTCGCTCTCGCTGCTCTCATGGCTGTTGCAGCCCAGGCAGGCGGTTACCACGCGCCTACCACCGCTGCTGCAACCACCGTTGACGGCCAGAGCAACAAGGGCAACACCGTCCTCAACGACAAAACCGAAAACAACGCGTCGACCACTGACTCCTACAACCACATCAGCGGCGTGGCCAACGGCAACGTGCTGAGCGGTGACAACAACCAGGGCAAGAACGACGTGGCCATCGTTTCCGGCGATGCTGACTTCGTGTTCGCCAGCACCGGCACCGCGCAGTCCAACGGCGGCAACGTGGCCATCAACGGCGGCTCGCAAAACAATGCCTCGCTCAACAGCAGCGGCAACAATGCTTCCGGCGTGATTCAGCTGAACGCAGCCACCGGCACCTCCAACCAGGGCAGCAACAGCGTTGCCATCGCTTCGGGCAATGGCGACAGCGGCGCAGCCGTTGTGTCCGGCGTGCAGGATGTGTCGGGCAACCTGACCGTGAACCTGAGCAGCGGCCATGGCTGGGGCGCCAAGTCGGTGGTCACCAACAACGCCAGCGTGAACAACTCGCTGAACTACAGCTCCGGCGTGTCGAACTCCAACGTGCTGTCGGGCAGCAACAACCAGGGTCAGAACAACGTAGCAATCACTCGCTTCTGATGCAGATCGGGCCTTCGCAACAAGGCCCCTTTCATTCCAGCGTCCAACAGGTCACCTGATCATGCGCCGCGTTGTTTTTTTCCTTCTGTGCACACTCACCGGCCCGACCTGGGCGGGGCAAATGGCGGTCGTCATGCCCAACGGTGCGGTGGTGTACAAAAAGGTCGAGAGCATCCGCGAGCGCAAGTTCGCCAACCTGGTGGAACAGAAAACCGATTTCAGCTGCGGCGCCGCCGCACTGGCGACCATCCTGCGCCAGGCCTATTGGATGGACGTGGATGAAGACCACATCATCAAGGGCATGCTGCTCAACGCCGACCAGGAGCTGGTGCGCACCCAGGGCTTCTCGATGCTCGACATGAAGCGCTACCTGGAAAGCATCAACATGCGCGCCAAGGGCTATCGCATCGCTCCTGACGTGCTGATCACCGTGAAGGTGCCGGTCGTGGTCCTGCTGGAAATTCGCGGCTACAAGCATTTTGTGGTGTTGCAGCGGGCCGACAAGGAGTGGGTGTACATCGGCGATCCGGTCCTGGGCAACAAGCGCTACGCCAGGGACGATTTCGTCAAGGGCTGGAATGGCATCGTGTTCGCCGTGATCGGTGAAGGTTATGACAAGACCAACGCCCTGCTCACCCCGCGTGTGCCGCTGACCGCCAGGAACCAGTTCAACGCGTTCAGCCCGGTACGCGACAGCGAATTGATGGAATTCGGTTTTATCCAGAGCGACTTCTTCTAGAAGCGCAATAAGGGGCAGGACGCTCCAGGAGCACACGATGAACACTTTCCGTTGGTTGACGGTCATCTGCCTGGCCGCCGCTGCACCGGCGCATGCGTCCTCCGCGTTCAAGCCGATCGAGCTCAAGGACGCTGAAATGGCCGACCTGCGCGGGCGTTATGTGATGCCGGGACGTATTGTCAGCTTTGGCATCGTCATGAGCAGCACCTGGACCAACGCCGCCGGCGCCACCGTGACCGGCAGCGCGGCCATGCAGGTCAATGCGTCCACCGTCACCCCGCAATTTTATGTGCAGATCTCCGGTAGCGATGGCACGGGCGGCGGCAGGCAGCCTGAAGGCAGCGGCACGGTCACAGGTGGCGCGGGCCTGGGCACCGGCCAGGGCGTGGTGCAGAGCGTTCGCGCGGCCGGAGACGGCAACACGGCCACCAACGGCGTGGATATCAATGTGAGCAAGAACGGATTGGCCCCGGCCAACTACGCGCAGTCCGGTCAGGCGTTGCTGGCGGGCCAACCGGTTACCGGTGGCACGGCGGCAGGCCAGGTGACAGTGAGCGCGAACAATGGCGGGCTGCAAATGGCGCTCCAGGCCAGCAGCAACCAGGGCAATGTCGTGCAACAGATCGGCGCCGGCAACGTGCTGCAAGGCACCGTCATTCAAGGCAACGGCAACGCCGTAAACAACCTGACCCAACTCAACGTGGTCATGGGCAACAACGGTTTTAACAACGTCACGCAGAACCTCAACCTGGATCAACTCAAGGGCCTTCGCCCCTCCGGTTATTGAACTTCGCTGAGCCTTCGACACTTTCGCATCAAAAAATGGGACGGCTTATTTCATGCATCGATCTGTATCACTACGTGCCGTGGTTTGCTTGAGTACACTCCTGCCCGCCTCCGTGCTCTATGCCGCACCGGACGCTGATATCGAAACACTGAAACAGGAACTGCTGGAGCTCAAGCAACGCTATGAAGTGCAGCAAAAAGCACTGGCCGTACTGGAGCAACGTGTTAGGCAAGTAGAAGATCAACCCGCAACACCCGCCCCCAAACGCTTGGCCAAATCCCCTGCCGACTTCCAGAAAGGCGGCGCCACCGTGGCCGGCCATACGCCAGGCGTGGGTGCGGCGGCGGCCTCCGGCGGCGCGGGCGGTGGCAGTTCCTACGGGCAAAACCTCAAGGACGACTCGGCCCCGGCGCAAAGTGTGAGCAACCTGTACAACGAAGCCAGTGGATTTTTCGGCAACGGCAGGTTCAGTCTGGAAACCGGCATCACTTACGCGCGCTACGATGCACGCCAGCTGTCCCTCAACGGCTTTCTCGCGCTGGACTCGATCTTCCTCGGCAATATCAACCTGGACCGCATCAAGTCGGACAGTTGGACCCTGGACCTGACCGGGCGCTACAACCTGGACAACCGCTGGCAGTTCGACCTGAACGTGCCGGTGGTGTACCGCGAATCCACCTACCAGTCGGGCGGCGCCGGCGGCAGCTCCACCGCCATGTCGGAAGGCTCGGTGACCCGCGACCCGACCATCGGCGATGTCAACGCCGGCGTCTCCTACAAGTTCCTCGACGAAAGCGCCCACCTACCCGATGCGGTGGTGTCGGTGCGGGTCAAGGCCCCGACCGGGGCAGACCCGTATGGCATCAAGCTGATCCCGAAACCGGGCAACGACAACCTCGCCATTCCGGAGAGCCTGCCCACCGGCAATGGCGTGTGGTCAGTGACACCCGGCATCTCGCTGGTCAAGACCTTCGATCCGGCGGTGCTGTTCGGTTCGCTGTCCTACACCCATAACTTCGAAGACTCGTTCAGCGACATCAGCCCCAACGTCAACCAGAAAGTCCCCGGCAAGATCCAACTGGGCGACAGCTTCCAGTTCGGCGTGGGCGTGGCGTTCGCGTTGAACGAGAAGATGAGCATGTCGTTCTCGGTGTCCGACGTGATACAGCGCAAAAGCAAGGTCAAGCAGAGCGGGCAGGATTGGCAGTCGGTGGTGTCCAGCGATGCCAACGCGGGCTATTTCAACGTGGGCATGACGATTGCGGCCTCGGATAACCTGACCATCGTGCCGAACCTCGCGATCGGCATGACAGACGATGCGCCGGACTTTACGTTCAGCCTGAAATTTCCGTATTACTTCTGATAGCAGCAATTGTGGCTTCTGTTAGCACAGCCTCTCACCCTTGGGGCGAGCAGGCTTGTCCTGCGTTGGGCTGCGCAGCAGCCCCAAAACCAGGCCCTGAGCCGTATCAGGTACACCGCGTTTTGCTGGAGTGGGGGCGCTTCGCACCCCAACGCGGGGCAAGCCCGCTCGCCACGGAAAACCCGCTCAACCGCAACAAGCCCGCTAGCCTCAGGGTTTGGACGTGGAGTGGGCTCGGCCTAGCGAATCTGGTGCTTGTGCAATAACCGGTAAAACGTAGGCCGGGAAATGCCCAGCACCCGTGCGGCAATGCTCAGATTATCGCTGTGCCGGTTGAGCACGTCGCATAACGCCTGGCGTTCGGCGCGGTGCTTGTAGTCTTCCAGGGTGGCCATGGCTGGCGATACTGCCCGCTTGCCCAGCAAGCCGAGGTCGGTGGCCTCGATCTGGCGGCCTTCGGCAAGCACCAGGCCTCGGCGTACGCGGTTGGCCAGTTCACGTACGTTGCCCGGCCAGGGATGCTGCCCCATGGCAACCAGCGCCTCTTCGCTGAAGCTGCGCGGGCGGCGGCCGGTTTCCTGACTGTAGAAGCGCGAAAAGTGGTTGGCCAGCATCGCGACGTCACCGTGCCGTTCGCGCAGCGGCGCAGTGGCCACTTGCAGCACGTTCAGGCGGTAATACAAGTCTTCGCGAAAAGTGCCCTTGGCCACCGCCGCTTCGAGGTCGACGTGGGTTGCCGCCAATACCCGCACATCCACCGGGATCGGCTGGCTGCCACCGACGCGCTCGACCTGCTTTTCCTGGAGAAAGCGCAGCAGGTTCGCTTGCAGTTCCATCGGCAGGTCGCCGATTTCATCGAGAAACAGGGTGCCGCCATTCGCGGCTTCGATGCGGCCGATCTTGCGCTGATGGGCGCCGGTAAACGCACCTTTTTCATGGCCGAACAGTTCGGACTGGATCAGGTGCTCGGGGATCGCGCCGCAGTTGATCGCCACGAATGGCCTGGCATGCCGCTGGGATTGACGGTGCAGGGTTTTGGCGACCAGTTCCTTGCCGGTGCCGCTGTCACCGCGAATCAGCACCGGGGACTCGGTGGGCGCCAACTTCGATAACAATTTGCGCAGCTCGCGGATCGCCCGGCTGTCACCGAGCAATTCGTGCTCGGGCCCGTCCACCGGCGTGTTGCCCTTGCCGCGCAGGCGCGCCATGCCGAACGCACGGCCGAGGATGACCTGCACCCGCGACACATCGAACGGCAGGGTATGGAAGTCGAAAAACCACTCACAGACAAAATCGCCAACGTTCTGCAGGCGCAACACGTCTTGATCGAGCACGGCAATCCACTCGGTGCCGCTGCGGCTGATCAGTTCCTTGACGGCTTCGGGCCGCTCCAGGTGATACGGCTGCAAACGCAACAAGCCGATATCACAGGAGCGGTCGCCTACCGCCTCCAGCGCGCAGCTGTCCACGTCCCAGCCGGCGGCGCGCAAACCGGGCAGCAGGCCGTGACAATCTTCACAGGGGTCAACCACAAGCAAGCGTCGCTGAACAGGTGTAACAATCATGACTATTCCTTGGCGTCAAAATTGTTAATTTTATTTATAAACAAGGGGTTGGGACGCCTGATCACAGGCTATCAATTTATTGACGAACTCTATGTAACATTTCGCTATAAGTGCGGGCAGAAAGCCATCCTTCGCCTGCACAGCACCTCGCCGTAAAAATTAATTACGTCAGTATGTGACCCATACCCGGGCATCGTGCATCAGTACAAGTAACCCACCGCACGGTCAGCCCAACCGCCGGTGCTGACTTGAATGGGCATACAGAGAGAAGACCCACATGAACGCCCCGCTCCGCATCAACGAAGCTCTTTTGATCGCAGACCGTGCCTTCCAGCCCTTTCAGTGCGTGGCTTGGCATGACGGCGTTGGCGCCCTCAGCCTGAGCGTCATCGACCGCACCAACACCCGCATCGGCAGCCGGCAGCTGTCGTCGAGCGCTTACACTGATCCTGCGCAACTGGAAGATCTGTTGCTGCAGGCCCGCGCCGAACTCGACGAACATGGCTATCAGTTGCAATCCTGGGCGATGCCCAAGTAAGACGACGCACTTGACGGGCGATCACTGCACCCAGTGATCGCCCGTTGCGCTTTTTCAGGACAGTGAGTGTGGCGCGAGAATAAAGCGTTCGAACGCTTCCGCCGCGCCGTCTTCCAGATTGCTGCCGGTGACGACAGTGGCCTGATGTTTGACGGTTTCCTCGGCCTGGCCCATGGCAATCGACAACCCGGCCACATGAAACATGGCCGGGTCATTGCCGCCGTCGCCGATGGCGGCGGTTTGCGCAAGCGGCACCCCAAGGTGGGCCGCCAGGGTCTTCAAGGCCTCACCCTTGTTGGCCAGCATCGCCGTCACATCCAGGTAAACCGGTTGCGAACGCGACACCTGGGCCAGGCCTTCTACCTTGGGATGCAACTGCGCTTCCAGCTCCACCAGCAATCGGGTGTTGTTGCTGGCCGCTACAATCTTGTCGACCCGATCCAGATACGGCTCGAAACTCTCCACCACGATGGGGCCATAGCCCAGCCCTTGGGCCTCGCGCGGCTCCATTGGCCCGGGCGGATCACGCCGCAACCAGTCACCGTCGGCGAATACCCAGACCTCCACGTCCGGCTCGGCCGAGAACAGCGCCAGGGCAATCAGCGCCGCCTCCGCCGGCAAGTGGTGGGCAACCAGGATGCTGCCATCGGGGTTGATCAGAGTGCCGCCGTTGAAGCCCGCCACTGGCACATCAATGCCGAAGGCCTCGATCAGGTGATGCATGGCCTTGGGCGGTCGGCCACTGGCCAGGCTGAAAAACACCCCGGCCTCGCGCAGCGCCCGCACCGCATCGGCGGTGCGCTGGCTGAGGCGGTGGTCCGGATGCAGCAAGGTGCCGTCCACGTCACTCAGGATAAAACGGATGGGATGGATCGCGGCGTCACTCATCCGAGGCGGTGCCAGGTGCGACCGTCGCGGGCCAGCAGTGCATCGGAGGCGGCGGGGCCGTCCTCGCCCGCCTTGTACGTCTGGATGCCGTCGTCCTGCTGCCATGCGTCGAGGAACGGCTGCACCGCACGCCAGCCGTTTTCGATGTTGTCGGCCCGCTGGAACAGGGTCTGGTCGCCGGTCATGCAGTCGTAGATCAGGGTTTCGTACCCGGTCGACGGCTGCATCTCGAAGAAGTCCTTGTAGGCAAAGCCCAGCTTGATGTTGGCCATGTCCAGGGTCGGGCCGGGCTTTTTCGCCAGCAAGTCGAACCACATACCCTCGTTGGGCTGGATCTGGATTTTCAGGTAGGTGGGCTTGAGTTCATCCACGTCGGTGTCACGAAACTGCGCGTAGGGCGCAGGCTTGAAGCAGATCACGATTTCGGTGTCACGCACGCTCATGCGCTTGCCGGTGCGCAGATAGAACGGCACGCCGACCCAGCGCCAGTTGTCGATCATCACCTTGAGGGCGACAAAGGTCTCGGTGCTGCTGTCGGGCGCCACGTTGTCTTCTTCGCGATAGCCGGGCAGCGACTTGCCGCCGATTTCGCCAGCGGTGTACTGCCCGCGCACAGAGTTGGCCCGCGCATCTTCCAGCGACCAGGGCCGCACGGCGCCGATCACCTTGGCCTTTTCACCGCGTACCGCGTCTGCACCGAAGGCCGCTGGCGGTTCCATGGCGACCATCGCCAGCAACTGGAACAGGTGGTTGGGCACCATGTCGCGCAGGGTGCCGGTTTTCTCGAAGAACTTACCCCGCGTTTCCACGCCGACGGTCTCGGCGGCGGTGATCTGCACGTGGTCGATATAATGGTTGTTCCAGAACGCTTCGAACAGCACGTTGGAAAAACGGCTGATCAGGATGTTCTGCACCGTCTCCTTGCCCAGGTAATGATCGATGCGATAGATCTGCTTCTCGCTCATCACCTTGAGCAGGCACGCGTTAAGCGCTTCGGCAGTGGCCAGGTCGGAGCCGAACGGCTTCTCGATGACCACGCGGCGAAAGCTCTCGTCGGTTTCCGTCAACAAACCGGCGCTGCCCAGGCGCTGCACCACTTCACTGAAGAAGCGCGGTGCAGTGGCCAGGTAGAACACCGCATTGCCGGTGCCGCTCTCGGCGATTTTCTTGCCGATGTCGGCGTAGGTGCTGTCGTCGAGGAAGTCGCCCTCGACGTAGCTGATGCCTTTGGCCAACTGCGCCCACAGCTCGGGGTCGAGGGCATGCTCGGCATTGCCCTTGACCTTGCTCGCGGCTTCGGTGCGAATGAAATCCTCGAGCTTCTTGGCGAAGTCCGCGTCACTGATGGCGTTGTGATCAACGCCGACAATGCGCAGACCATCGCCCAGCAAGCCGTCACGGCTGAGGTTGTACAGCGCCGGCATCAGCAGGCGCTTGACCAGGTCGCCATGGGCGCCGAACAGGAACAATGTCGTGGGCGGTGCGGGTTCGGCCTCTGGTTTCTTGCCGTTGGCGGTCATTTTTTGGAAGTCTCCACGTGACCACCAAAGCCGAAACGCATGGCAGAGAGCATTTTGTCACCGTAGGTACTTTGCTGACGCGAGCGGAAGCGCGCGAACAGCGAGGTAGACAGCACCGGAACCGGCACGGCCTGTTCCATGGCGGCTTCGATGGTCCAACGGCCTTCGCCGCTGTCGGCAACGGAACCCGAGTAACCGTCGAGCTTCGGGTCAGTAGCCAGTGCGTCGGCGGTCAGGTCCAGCAACCACGACGACACCACGCTGCCCCGGCGCCAGACTTCAGCGATGTCAGCCACGTTGAGGTCAAAGCGCTGATCCTGGGGCAGATTGTCCGAGTTCTTGGTCTTGAGGATGTCAAAGCCTTCGGCGAACGCTTGCATCATCCCGTACTCGATGCCGTTGTGGATCATCTTGACGAAATGCCCGGCGCCCGCAGGCCCGGCGTGGATATAGCCGTGCTCGGCGCGTGGATCGGCGCTGGCGGAACGGTCCTTGGTACGCGGGATGTTGCCAACGCCCGGGGCCAGGCTTTTGAAGATCGGGTCGAGGCGCTGCACGGTCTCGACGGCGCCGCCGATCATCATGCAATAGCCGCGCTCCAGGCCCCAAACGCCGCCCGAGGTGCCCACGTCCACATAGTGCAGACCCTTCTCCGCCAGGGCCTTGCCACGGCGCACGTCGTCCTTGTAGTTGGTATTGCCGCCGTCGATGATCACATCACCGTCTTCGAGCAGCTCGCTCAACTCATTGATAGTGTCTTCGGTCGGGTCGCCTGCCGGCAACATGACCCACACGGCGCGAGGTTTCTGCAGCCCGGCCACCAGGGCTTTCACGTCGGCGACACCCGTGGCGCCCTCCTCGCTCAAGCCTTTGACGAATGCTTCGTTACGGTCGTAAACAACGGTGGTATGCCCATTGAGCATCAGGCGCCGCGCAATGTTACCGCCCATGCGGCCTAGTCCAATAATCCCCAGTTGCATGTGCTGATGCTCCTAACTGCTAAAAAATGTGTGACATAGTTTATAGCGCAATGAGGCTAATGAGGGTTAGTCCAGAGCGGATACCTGGAGTTTCATGCTAAAAAAGATGCCATCGTTTCACCATCACGGCAGCAAAAGTCACACGACCACCAAAAATAAAAAAGTTCCATTGGTGTGAAAAAGAATTCAGAATTGCTTCCGACTGATGCCGAGAACTCCAATTCTGCGTTCCGGCACCGCGATCTACCGGCTATTTGCGAGGCAAGCAATGAGCACAGCACAGATGTCCCGTCCGCCACAGACTCTCTACGTCAGCATCCGTCGCGATGAATTGCGCCAGTTGAAGGACGAACGCGATCAATTGCAGCAGGAAGTCCTGCGTTTGCGCTCGCATCTGCAAGGCCAGCTGGAACAGACCTCTGCCGCCCGCCCCGCGCTGTGCTGAATCACGCTGTAAGATAATGCTTACAGATCGCTGACAAAGTTTTCACACGCTCTCCCCGATACTCCCCGCCCGAAGGGCTGCCCCATGCAAGGGCGGCCTCTGTTTGCGCGCGTTCCTGCGCGCCAGCTGAAAATAATTGGGTTGGAGTGTTGGATGGCGATGTTCAAGCGCGGCACTGCGTCTGCGAAAGGCTTTGATTGGGCCGGCTTCGGTTGGCTGTTTCTGTTCTTCTGGTACTTCTCGGGTATTACCCAACTGCTGATCCAGCTGACCGGCACTTCCGGCTTCAGCGGGTTCCGCCAGGCCTTCTTCATGAGTGCGCTGTGGCTGGCGCCGATGCTGCTGTTCCCGCGCCGCACGCGCCTGCTGGCAGCCTTGATCGGTGTGGTGCTGTGGGCATGTTCCATGGCCAGCCTGGGTTATTTCTTCATTTACCAGCAGGAATTTTCCCAGAGCGTCATCTTCATCATGTTCGAATCGAACATCTCTGAAGCCGGCGAGTACGCGACCCAATATTTCGCCTGGTGGATCGTGCTGGCGTTTATCGCTCATACCGCCTTCGCCGTG
>Ga0256410_1000774_pt1 | contig 28005 bp, 27 predicted proteins | sample PhyWR1_FD_185983 | JGI IMG/M metagenome (GOLD analysis project Ga0256410, IMG submission 185983) | Leaf surface microbial communities from wheat plants in UC Gill Tract Community Farm, Albany, California, United States - DLSL W.R1 | ecosystem: Host-associated > Plants > Phyllosphere >... | reverse complement strand
GGAAACCTACCGGGCTAACCCCATCGGAATGGCCCTGGCTACTCGGCGCCATCGCCTTCGGCGGCATCCTCGGCCCCGTTGCATTGATGTTCGGTCTGACCCGCACCACCAGCGCCAGCGCCTCGCTAATGCTCAACCTTGAGTCGGTACTGACCGCCGTGATCGCCTGGGTCGTGTTCCGCGAAAACGCCGACCGACGCATCGTCCTCGGCATGCTCGCCATTGTGCTGGGCGGCGTGGTGTTGTCAGGGTCCGGTGCCGACGGCAGCCGCCAGGACTGGTCCGGACCGCTTGCCGTTGCGCTGGCGTGTTTGTGCTGGGGGATCGATAACAACCTCACGCGCAAAGTGTCCGCGTCTGACGCATTGTTTATCGCAGGTGCCAAAGGCTTGATTGCGGGGCTGGTCAATTGCAGCCTGGCACTTTACCTCGGGGCGCAGATTCCCGGCATGGCGCAATTGGCGCCGATTCTACTGGTAGGTTTCCTCGGCTATGGCATCAGCCTGGTGATGTTCGTGCTGGCCCTCCGCGGGCTGGGCAGCGCGCGCACCGGCGCTTACTTCTCCACGGCACCCTTTCTCGGTGCCGCAGTGGCGTTGCTGGTATTTGACGAGTCGGTGACCGCGGCCTTCTGGATTGCCTCGGCGCTGATGGCCGTAGGCGTGTGGCTGCACCTGACGGAGCGGCATGCCCATGAGCATGTGCATGAGGCAACGGAACATGGGCATTGGCATGTGCATGATGAGCATCATCAGCATGAGCATGGGTTTGAGTGGGACTCGAAGGTGCCTCATAGCCATGTGCATGCACATGGAGTGATGAGGCATAGCCATGCGCACTTTCCGGATGTGCATCATCGGCATAGGCATTGAGGCCGGGCTTAGGCATAGGGTGTGACGTCATAGGGCGGCAGACTGAAAGGCCAGACAACTGAGCTGATAGAAGTTGTACTTTTCAAACCCCAGAAATCACAAAACCCCTGGTTTCTTTCGAAACCAGGGGTTTTGTTTACATCGAATTTGGCGGTGAAGGAGAGATTCGAACTCTCGATACAATTTCTTGTATACACACTTTCCAGGCGTGCTCCTTAAGCCACTCGGACACTTCACCGTATCTCGTCAAACCAGTTCAGTCTGTCGAGGCGCGCTAATGTAGTCGAAAGCCTTTCTGATGGCAAAGGTTTTTTTCAGAATATTCATGCGGTTAGCCGGTTATGCCTGAGCATGTCCGGCGAGGGGTGGTGATTGTGCCATTCTTGGGCACCGCTGGCGCCCGTCTCAAGGCTTTGCCGCGCCACGCCGCAGGCCGTCTAGGCTTGGGCATGCGGGAAAAGGCTGACTGGGTAGTCAGTCATAGCGCTTTACCGAGCCGGGCGTGGTGGGTAACGTCTGCTGCATTCTTCTATAACAAGCCCTACAAGGAACCGCGTCATGAGTGAGTTGATTGCCTACCACCTCGAAGACGGTATCGCCACCCTGACCTTGAGCAACGGCAAGGTCAACGCCATTTCCCCGGCGGTGGTCAGTGCGTTTAACGAAGCGCTGGACCAGGCCGAGAAGGATCGGGCGGTAGTAGTGATTACCGGCACACCGGGGATTCTGTCCGGGGGTTACGATTTGAAGGTGATGACTGCCGGCCCCAAAGAAGCAATCGGTCTGGTGACGTCGGGCTCGACATTGGCGCGGCGGCTGTTGTCGCACCCGTTCCCCGTGATTGTGGCGTGCCCTGGGCATGCGGTGGCTAAGGGCGCCTTTCTGTTGTTGTCGGCGGATTATCGGATCGGGGTAGAAGGCCCGTTCAGCATCGGCCTGAACGAAGTGATGATCGGCATGACCATGCACCACGCCGGGATCGAGCTGGCACGGGATCGTCTGCGCAAGTCGGCGTTCCATCGCTCGGTGATCAATGCCGAGATGTTCGATCCTCAGGGCGCATTGCAGGCCGGCTTCCTCGATAAAGTGGTCGCCCCGGAAGAACTGCACGCAGCAGCGCTGGAGGCGGCGCGGCAATTGAAGAAGATCAATATGAACGCCCACAAGCACACCAAATTGAAAGTGCGCAAAGCGCTGCTGGAAGCCCTGGACGAGGCAATCATCCAGGATCAGGGCCATATTCTGAGCTAAGCCTAACTATGCTTATGCCAAAGCCCGACCTTGTGTCGGGCTTTTTCTTACAGTCACATCTGAAAAAGCCTCAGTCGCTCTAGGCTGGGGCCCCTGGCAAATATCGAAATATGCGCTCAAACATCGCCCATCTCCTACCTCTATAGCGCCAATTGCCGAATACAGTGCACAACCGTACACTGCGCCACCTTTTGTTTCGATAGGCCAGGTGGATGCTTTTTCTGTTACGTATGGTGTTGATGGGCCTACACTTTATAGTGGCTGGTGTGTTGGGTGTGCTGATCGGCGTTTGCCGCCCGTTCAATCCGGATAACAGTCGCTTGTGCGCCCGCCTCTACGCGGTGCCCGCCATGTGGTTGTTGGGGCTGAATGTGAAAGCCGATGTCGATTCGCTGCGGCATAAGCCGGGCACTTGCGTGATTATCGCCAACCATCAGTCCAACTATGACTTGTTCGTGTTCGGTACCGTGGTGCCCCACCGCACCGTGTGCATCGCCAAGAAGAGCCTCAAGTGGGTGCCGCTGTTCGGCCAGTTGTTCTGGCTGGCGGGCAATGTGTTGATCGACCGCGGCAATGCCCACAAAGCGCGCCGCGCCATGCTCACCACCACCGATACGTTGCAACATAAAGACACCTCGATCTGGGTGTTCCCCGAAGGCACGCGCAACCTGGGCAAGGGTCTGCTGCCATTCAAGAAAGGCGCCTTTCATATGGCCATCGCCGCCGGGGTGCCCATCGTGCAGGTGTGCGTCAGCAATTACGTCACCAATATGCAGCTCAATCGCAGGAACAGCGGTGATGTGCTCATACGCTCGTTGCCTCCAATTCCTACCACCGGCATGACCTCGGACGACCTCCCGGCCTTGATGCAAGCGTGTCAGGCGCAAATGGACACGTGCATCAAGGCCATGGATGCACAGCTCAAGAGGGCCTGATTGCTTTTTCCTTATAGGAGCGAGGGTGCTCGCTCCTACAACGGAACGCCATTCACGCTAAGCTGCCCAACATCTGTCTCCTCTTATAAGAAGTGATCAGCATCATGGGTAGAGTTGTTGCGGCCGCCGTGTATAGCGCCGGAAAGAAAGTCACCGATATCACCCTCGACGAAGGCGCGGCCTGGGCCGCCAAACCCGGGCATTTTGTGTGGATCGGCCTGGAAGAGCCAAACGCCCTGGAATTGGCCAACCTGCAACGCCAGTTCAACCTGCATGAACTGGCCATCGAAGACGCCCTGGAAAAACACAGCCGCCCCAAGCTGGAAACCTTTGGCGACGCGCTGTTTATCGTCACGTATTCGCCGGTGCGCGAGAACGGTAAACTGGTGTTTATCGAAACCCATATCTTCGCCGGCAACGGCTACGTGATTACCGCACGCAACGGTCACTCAGCGTCTTACGGTTTTGTACGTCAGCGCTGTGAGGCGCGACCGCTGTTATTGGAGCATGGGGAAGATTTCGTACTCTATGCGCTGCTGGATTTCGTCACGGAAAACTACCAGCCCGTCAGTGAGGCAATCCATGCCGAGATCGATGAGCTGGAGCGCAATGTGCTGTGCAGTTCGTTAAGCGAACGCGATATCCAGAACCTCCACAGCCTGCGCCGCGACGTGCTGCGGCTCAAGCGTCATGTGGCGCCAATGGTAGAGATCAGCCAGGAGCTGCAGAAACTGAGCTTTCCGTTTATCGACAAGAACATGCGTCCGTATTTCCGCGATGTGCAGATCCACGTCACGCGGCAGATGGAAGACCTCACCACCCTGCGCGACATCGCCAGCCAGACCATTGAAATCGGGGTGTTGCTGGAGGCGTCGCGCCAGAGTGTAGTGCAGCGCAAATTCGCCGCCTGGGCGGCGATCCTGGCGTTCCCCACCGCAGTGGCGGGGATTTATGGGATGAACTTCCAGAACATGCCCGAGCTGCAATGGCACTACGGCTATTTTGCGGTGCTCGGGCTGATTGCGGTGGGGTGCACCAGCCTGTGGGCCAGCTTCAAGCGGTCGGGATGGCTTTAACCTCGGCTTCGGGCTTGTGCGCCACAAAGCGCATCATCCATTCCGCTACGGTGACGCCATGGTGCTCGCGTGCCAGGCTGGCTACACCGTTTGAGTAGACTTTTTCGCCCAAGGTTGTCTGAAGAATCTCCAGCAACTCGCGCGAATAATCCTGAACAAATTCCGGGTGGCCCTGGAAGCACAGTACCTGATCGCCGATGTGGTACGCGGCGAACGGGCAAAACTCGCTGGAGGCAATGACTTTGGCGCCCTCCGGCAAGGTAGTCACCTGGTCCTGATGACTGATCAGCAGCGTCAGTTCAGGCACCTCGGGGCTCATCCACGGCGCCTGGGCATCCAGTGTGTAATCATGAATGCCCATGCCCCAACCTTGAGTAGCGCGCTCGGCTTTACCACCCAGCAACAGCGCCAGCAACTGATGGCCAAAGCAGATGCCCAGCAGTTTGTCGCCGCGTTGGTAACGTTCGAGCAAGTAGGTTTTGAGCGTCTGGATCCACGGGTCGGTGCCGAAGGAGTCTGCCTTGCTGCCGGTAACCAGATAGGCGTCAAACTGCTCATCGTCCGGCGGGTACTCCCCGTTCACCACGTTGTACACCACAAACTCGGCAGGGATCGGCTGCTTGGCGAACAGGCGCTTGAACATCTGCCCGTAACCTTGGTACTGATCGATCAAGCCTGGACGCAGGATATCGGTTTCCAGGATGCAGACGCGTAGCGACATAAAAAATACCTGACACGGCGATGGGAATATCGAACACCTCAAGCCTGCCTGCAAACCTACCTGCAAAGCAAGCCCCCGCCACACCTATACGAAACTCTCCCCTCGCGCGGCTTTTTGCAATAACAGTGCCGGCGGCGTAAACCGCTCGCCGTACTGTTCGGCCAAATAACGGGCGCGAGCGATAAAGTCGTTCAGGCCGTATTGATTGATAAATTGCAATGCGCCGCCGCTCCAAGCCGCAAAACCGATGCCGAAGATCGAGCCCACGTTGGCGTCCGCCGTGGACATCAACACCCCCTCCTCCACACAGCGCACGGTTTCGATGGCTTGGATAAACAGCAAGCGGTCGCGCACGTCCTGCGCCGAGATCCGTTGTTCGGGCCGCTCGAAGCGCTGTTTCAGCTCTGGCCACAGGTATTTCTGCCCGCCACTGGGGTACTCATAAAAACCGCCGCCAGCGGCTTTGCCTAACCGTTTGAATTCATTGACGAGCCGCTCGATCACCGCCGTGGCTGGATGAGCCAGCACCGCCTGACCTTCGGCCTGCAGATCCTTGGCAGTTTGCTGTCGGATATGGCTCATCAGCCTGAGTGAGACTTCATCGGACACCGCCAGCGGCCCTACCGGCATCCCGGCCTTGCGCGCCTCAGTCTCGATCAACGGCGCGGCCACGCCCTCGCCAAGCATGGCGATACCTTCATTGGTGAAGGTGCCGAACACCCGTGAGGTGAAGAAACCACGGCTGTCGTTGACCACGATGGGGGTTTTCTTGATCTGCAGTACGAAATCAAAACCACGGGCCAGGGTTTCGTCTGAGGTATGTGCACCCTTGATGATTTCCACCAAGGCCATCTTGTCCACCGGGCTGAAGAAATGCAGACCGATAAATTTGGCGGGGTCCGGCACCGCCGTGGCCAGGCCGGTGATGGGCAAGGTGGACGTATTGGACGCGATCACCGCATCGGCCCCCACCACGCGCTGGGCGGCGGCCGACACCTTGGCCTTGAGTTCACGGTCTTCGAACACTGCTTCGATGATCAGGTCACAGCCGGCCAGGTCGCTGTCGTCCTGGGTGGGAAAAATCCGCGCAAGGATGCTTTCGCGCTGTTCGGCGCTCACTTGCCCACGCCCACGCTTTTTGTCCAGCAGCGCCGCCGCGTGCGCTTTACCCCTCTCGGCCGCCGCCAGGTTGATGTCTTTGAGCACCACGTCGATTCCCGCACAGGCGCTGACATAAGCGATGCCCGCCCCCATCATGCCCGCGCCGAGCACACCGAGCTTGCGTGTCACATAAGGTGCAATACCTGCGGGGCGCGAACGCCCGGCATTGATGTCATTGAGCTGGAACCAAAAGGTGCCGATCATGTTCTTGGCCACTTGTCCGGTGACCAATTCGGTGAAATAGCGGGTTTCGATCAGGTGAGCCGTGTCGACGTCTACCTGAGCGCCTTCCACAGCGGCGCAGAGGATTTTCTCCGGCGCCGGGAAACAGCCCTGGGTTTTACTGCGCAGAATCGACGGCGCAATCGCCAGCATCTGCGCGACCTTGGGGTGCGACGGCGTGCCGCCGGGGATCTGATAACCCTTGTTGTCCCAGGGTTGTCTGGCCTCGGGGTTGGCAAGAATCCAGGCGCGGGCCTGGGCCAGCATTGCGTCGCGGTCCGTGGCCAGCGCATGGATCAAACCGGCTTGCAATGCTTGTTGCGGGCGTACTTTTTTACCTTCGAGCAAATACGGCAGGGCTTTTTCCAAGCCCAATAAACGCACCATACGCACCACGCCCCCGCCGCCGGGCAACAGACCCAAGGTGACTTCCGGCAACCCCAGTTGCACCGATGGCTCGTCCAGCGCGATACGGTAATGGCAGGCCAGGCAAATCTCCCAGCCACCGCCCAGCGCCGCACCATTGATGGCGGCCACCACCGGCCTGCCAAGGGCCTCCAGGCGACGTAACTGCGCCTTGAGCACTCGCACGCCGTCGTAGAACGCCTTGGCACCGGCCTTGTCGACGGCGATCAACTCGTTGAGGTCTCCACCGGCGAAAAAAGTCCTCTTGGCCGACGTGATAACCACACCGGCGATGTGGTCCTTTTCCTCTTCCAGACGTGCGACGGTGGCGGCCATGGCCTCGCGGTATACGGCATTCATGGTGTTGGCACTCTGGCCAGGCAGGTCAAGGGTCAGCACCACGATCTGGTCCTGGCCTTTTTCGTAACGAATGGCATCGGTCATAACTAATTCCTTGGGCTCAGAGACGTTCGATCACAGTTGCGATGCCCATGCCACCGCCGACACACAGGGTGGCCAGGCCATAGCGCAGCTGGCGTGCCTCTAATTCGTCGAGCAAAGTACCGAGAATCGCACAGCCGGTGGCGCCCAACGGGTGGCCCATGGCGATCGAACCGCCATTGACGTTGACCCGCGCGGGGTCGATACCCATGTCCTTGATGAACTTGAGCACCACCGAGGCGAAGGCTTCGTTGACTTCGAACAAGTCGATGTCTTCCACGCGCAAACCGGCCTTGACCAAGGCTTTGCGGGTGGCCGGCGCCGGGCCAGTGAGCATGATGGTGGGGTCGGTGCTGGTCACCGCCGTGGCAACAATCCGCGCCCGTGGGTGCAAGCCCAGCTCACGGCCCTTGGCCTCTGAGCCGATCAGCATCAATGCGGCACCGTCGACGATGCCGGAACTGTTGCCCGGTGTGTGCACATGCTGGATCCGCTCTACATGGCTGTAGACCCGCAACGCGGTGGCGTCGAAGCCCATCTGCCCGATCATCTCGAAACTGGGCTTGAGCTGGCCGAGCCCTTGGAGGGTGGAGTCGGCGCGGATAAATTCGTCGTGATCCAGCAGCACAATGCCATTTTGGTCCTGCACTGCGATCAACGACTTATTGAAGGAACCGTCTGCACGGGCCCTGGCTGCTTTCTGTTGGGAGTGTAAGGCAAAGGTATCGACGTCCTCGCGGGTGAAACCTTCCAACGTTGCGATCAAGTCCGCGCCAATACCCTGGGGGGTGAAATGGCTGTGCAGATTGGTCTGCGGGTCCAGAACCCAGGCGCCGCCGTCGCTGCCCATGGGCACGCGGGACATGGACTCGACGCCGCCCACCACCACCAAGTCTTCAAAGCCGGAGCGCACTTTCATCGCGCCCAGGTTGACCGCCTCCAGGCCCGAGGCGCAGAAGCGGTTGATCTGCACGCCAGCGACGCTGATGGCCCAGTCGGCAGCCAGTGCGGCAGTCTTGGCGATATCCGCACCTTGGTCGCCAATTGGGGTGACGCAGCCGAGCACGATGTCATCCACCTGCTGGGTGTCGAGGTCGTTGCGTTGCGCCAGCGCCGTAAGCAACCCGGCGGCCAGGTTGACCGGTTTGACACTGTGCAAGGCACCGTCGGCCTTGCCCTTGCCCCTGGGTGTGCGTATGGCATCAAAGATCAAAGCTTGGGTCATGACGTCCTCGAACCGCGTGCGTGTGTGCCCTTACCTTAAGCCCGATTGACACGGTTTCAATGACGGATGCGCTCACTGACTTTGACCCTCATGCTCGGACGAACGGTAGGTGCCTATGCTAATTGCCGGATTAATCGTTTTAGCTGTCTAGCCAAGGCATTGGCGCCAAGCTGGCGTTATGCCTCATGTCGTTTTAAGCGCGAATTCGTATTAGCTGATACGAAATGGATCTAAGCCACGAAGAACGAGGGCTCTAAGGTTCAATCAGTAAGACGTTGCTGCCGGGTTTTGCCGGAGCGGCTGTAAGAAAAGCGACACGTCATAGCGCCATACTGGACGACCACGGCACGCATTTGACGCTCAGGAATAACAACAAAAGGCAGTCAGCCATGTTCAAGCATTCGAAAGTACGTCAGGCGGGACTTATTCTCTTCGCCACCACATTGATACTGATCCTACCCAACCTCACCAAGGTGATTGGGTGACCCTTCAGCCCCCGAATTCTGGGCATTTATCGCATCAGGATTGCAGCTTTTGGCAGCACCTGCCGGGACTTCGCCGTGCGCGATCCTGTGGCAGGGGCTGTCTTTTTACCCGCGTTTTTCCGGTATCGTGAGCGCTTTCGCCACGTCTTATTACCGGGCCTTCCTCTTGAAACCGATCTTCGCCCTTCTCCTCGTGCTGTTTGCCCTGCCGGTCACGGCGGCATCCCTGACAATCGAACTCGACCACACCAGCAAGACCTGGCAGAGCGCCGACCTGCTCAAGCATCCGGCTGCGCAGACTGTGCGTATCGTTGATGACGTTTCCTACAAGCGCACCATGACGTATCGCGCAGTGCCGCTGGCGCTACTCCTGCCGGGTCTTAAGCCGGAACACCATGTGCAAGCCGTTGCACTGGATGGCTTCGCCGCCGAGCTGAGCGCTGGCCCACTGCTGCAAACCCACGGTGCCCGCGCATGGCTGGCCGTGGAAGACCCCGCGCAGCCATGGCCGGCACTGGCCGACGGCAAGCCTAGCGCAGGTCCGTTCTATCTGGTGTGGACCGACCCACAGGCCGGGCCTATCAGCCCCGAACAGTGGCCATTCCAGATTTCCAGCATCAAACAGTTGAAAACCGTGGCGGAGCGCTTTCCCGCCCTCCTCCCCGACCCGAAACTCGCAGCCGACGACCCGATCAATCAGGGTTTTGCACTGTTCCAGAAAAACTGCCTGGCGTGCCATCGCCTCAATGGCGCGGGGGATGCGCAGGTGGGACCGGACCTGAATATTCCCTACAACCCTACGGAATATTTCGCCGCCGATTTCCTCAAGCGCTACATCCGTGATCCGCAAAGCCTGCGGCATTGGCCACAGGCAAAAATGCCCGCGTTCACCGCCAGCGTGTTGCCGGACCATGAACTGGACCTGCTGGTGGGCTATCTGAAGCACATGGCGGGGCGTAAGCAGCCGTAAAGCTCAGCGCTCACCTTCGTTTGGCGGGTGAGCTTCACGGTGGAGGCTGGTTATTGCTGCTGGACTGAAATGACCGGCATCGGCGCCACGGATACTTTGGCGTGCATCTGTTCATGCCCGCCACCCCGGCGCATGCCGCGTACCGGGCAGGCATCGAGATAATCCAGGCCCACGGCCAGTTTCAAGTGGCGCTCCGGACGTGCCAGACGGTTGGTCACGTCGAAGCTGTACCAGGCGTCGTCCAGCCAGGCTTCGGCCCAGGCGTGGCTGGCCAAGTGAGTGCTGTCTTCGCTGTACAAATACCCCGACACATATCGTGCAGGAATCCCCAGGCTGCGCGCGCAAGCCAGGAACACATGGGCATGGTCCTGGCATACCCCCGCACGGCCAGCGAAAGCATGAGCGGCGCAGGTGTCGACTTCAGTGGCGCCAGGCGTGTAGACCATGGTTTCGTTGAGCGCGTGCATCAAATCAATCAGGGCGCTGCGGTCGCGCCGTTGGCCGCACTGCTGCTGGGCGAACCCACGCAGGGCTTCATCGGCCTCGGTCAGGCGGGTGCCGCGCAGGAATGGGTAGGCCGACTGTTGCTCGTGCTCGGCCTCGCGCAACTCATCGATATCCACCTGACCACGGGCGCCGATGATGATGGCGTCGTGGGGCTCATCCAGGGTCAGCACATGCAGGATATTGCCGAATGGGTCGACCTGCGCGCGCACCGGGCGCGGCAGATCCAGTTGCCAGCTGAGCACATGCTGGCGCTCGCTGTCGTGGGGCGTGAGGCGCAGGTACTGGATGCTGGCGCGCACCTGGTCTTCATAGTGGTAGGTGGTTTCGTGGCTGATGGAAAGTCTCATGCCGCCTCCAAGTAGGAATGGTAGATGGCATCGCCCAATTGGCGGACCAGGGGGATAAAGTCGGTCAGCCAGGCATGCAGGCCTTCTTCAAGAATTTCATCGATGGCGGTGAAGCGCAGGCGCGCATCCATCTCGGCGGCCAGGCGCTGCGCCGGGCGGCCATTGAGGCCCGGCAGGCTGGCGAGGATTTGGTCGATCTCTTCGCTGCACGCACGCAGCGAGCGCGGTACATCGGCGCGCAACAGCAGCAACTGCGCCACTTGCCGGGCACCGGGGGCGTCGCGATAGATTTCGGTGTAAGCCTCGAACGAGGACAAAGCACGCAGCAACGCGCTCCACTGGTAGTAGGCGTGAGCCGTGCCATCGGTGACGGCGTCGGCGTGGTCGCCGGCCATTTCATAGCGCGCATCCAATAGACGAAGCGTGTTGTCGGCGCGCTCGATAAAGGTCCCCAAGCGAATGAAACGAAATGCGTCATTACGCATGATGGTGCCGTAGGTCGCGCCACGGAACAGGTGGGAGCGCTCCTTGACCCACTCGCAGAAACGGCTCATGCCATAACGGCTCAGGCCTTGCTGGGCGATATCGCGAATGTCCAGCCAAGTGGCATTGATGTTTTCCCACATGTCTGCGGTGATTCGCCCACGCACCGCATGGGCGCTGGCCCGCGCTGCGCCCAGGCAACTGTAGATACTGGCGGGGTTTGCCGCGTCCAGGGCAAAAAAGTGCAGCAGGCGCTCGGCGTGCAACTCTCCGTGGCGCTCGTGGTAATCCTCCAGGGTGCCGGTGATCAACAACGGCATCGCCAGTTCATGCAGGCCATCGCCGCGTCCGTCCTGGGGCATCAGCGACAGCGAATAACTCACGTCGAGCATGCGCGCGAGGTTTTCCGCACGCTCCAGGTAGCGCGACATCCAATACAGATCCGAAGCAGTTCGACTCAACATGGCATCAGTCCTCCACCACCCAGGTGTCTTTGGTGCCGCCGCCCTGGGACGAGTTGACCACCAGCGAGCCTTCGCGCAGGGCCACGCGAGTCAGGCCGCCGGGGACCACACGCGTCTCCTTGCCGGACAGCACGAACGGGCGCAGGTCGATATGGCGCGGGGCAATACCGTTTTCCACAAAGGTCGGGCACGTGGATAGACACAGCGTGGGCTGGGCAATATAGGCATGGGGCTTGGCCATGATGCGCGCGCGAAAGGCTTCGATCTGCGCCGCCGTGGAGGCCGGGCCGACCAGCATGCCGTAGCCGCCGGAGCCTTGGGTCTCCTTGACCACCAACTGCGGCAGGTTAGCCAGTACGTGGGATAACTCGTCAGGCTTACGGCACTGGAATGTCGGAACGTTTTGCAGGATCGGCTCTTCATCCAGGTAAAAGCGGATCATCTCGGTGACGAAGGGGTACACCGACTTGTCATCCGCGACGCCTGTACCGATGGCATTGGCCAGCACCACATTGCCCGAACGATAGGCAGCCAACAGGCCGGGCACTCCGAGCATGGACTCCGGGTTGAAGGCCAAGGGGTCGAGGAACGCGTCGTCGAGACGGCGATAAATCACGTCCACCGCTTTGGGGCCATCGGTGGTGCGCATAAATACACGGTCATCGCGCACGAACAGATCGGCGCCTTCAACCAGTTCCACGCCCATTTCCCGGGCGAGAAACGCATGTTCGAAAAACGCGCTGTTGAATCGGCCCGGGGTCAGCACCACCACGCTGGGGTTATCCAGGGGGCTGGCGCTTTTTAGGGTATCGAGCAGCAGGTTGGGGTAATGATCGATCGGCGCAATGCGCTGGGCGGCGAACAGTTCGGGGAACAGGCGCATCATCATCTTGCGGTCTTCAAGCATGTAGCTGACACCGCTGGGTGTACGCAGGTTGTCTTCCAGCACGTAGTAAGTGCCGTCGCCATCGCGTACGAGATCGACCCCGGCGATGTGGGCATACAGATTGCCGTGCAAGTTCAGGCCCTGCATTGCCAATTGGTATTGCTCGTTGGCCAGCACCTGTTCGGCGGGAATGATCCCCGCTTTGATGATGCGTTGCTCGTGGTAAAGGTCAGCGAGAAACATATTCAACGCCTTGACCCGCTGAATACAGCCACGCTCGATAATCCGCCATTCACTGGCCGGTATGCTGCGGGGGATGGTGTCGAAAGGGATCAGGCGCTCGGTGCCCTGTTCGTCCCCGTACAGGGTGAAGGTGATCCCGGCGCGGTGAAACAGCAAATCGGCTTCGCGCCGGCGCTGGGCCAGCAGTTCATCAGGGGTTTGGGCCAACCAGCGGGCGAACTCGCGGTAATGGGGGCGGACCTGCCCTGCCCCGTCGTACATTTCGTCGTAATAAGTGCGGATCATGCCGTACTCCTTGTCACCCGGACGCAAGAACCATCGCAAGGCCCGTGCCATCGGCATAAACACTTAAAAATCAGTGAGTTGAATAGATCCAGGCAGTTAATCGCACCTTCCTGGTGCGTCGAATGCCTGGTGTGTCGTGGCGCGCTTCATCGTAATGCGGGCGTTGACTATCAAGAGCATAGTCAGAGTTGATTTCACTGGCCCGCCATAGCTGCGGATAATCGCCACCATCTGCTGAACAGACCTTCAGCGCTCCGCTCTTCCCTTCGGCCACCCTACTCGGGTGGCTTTTTTTTGGTGCATGAAAAGAGCCCGCAAGTTCCGCCGGGGTTCGCGCCGGCGCAAACAAAATCGGCCGACCCGAAGGTCAGCCGATACGCTGCGTTGCTAACGATGTGAAGGACGCACCATTACATCGGCCGCCCCCGCACCTCCTGCTTGACGCCCCAGCCCTCGATAATGCCGCCCAAGGGCTCGACCACTGCTTCAAAGTCTTGCTCGAAGTCTCCTATGCCGTCGTAGGTTGCAGACATGATCTTGCTCAGTTCCAGGTACCAGGCGCCATCATCGCGCGCACTGACCTGAGCGTTCAGGGATTCGCCACGAAATTCGCCCGCAGCTCTGCGCGCCCGTTCTTCGTCGGGGAAAATCGCGTAGAACTCAATGGGATGGAACCGTGAAAAATCGAAACCGCCTTCTTTCATGCGGCGCAGAACGTGGGTGCTGATGTCTTCTTGATAGGCTGTGCTCATGAAAAGTGCTCCTCAATACGATGGATAGACTTTCCGTGCTTCCCGAAGCCCGCGCCTTACTGGCGAGGGAACTACGGCAATGGTTTCACCGCTGGAAAACAAGCATGTAGCTGACAAGACCAGACCTTAGCGATTCATTCGCTGATCTCGTTTGCAGAGTAGCGCGAAGCAATCGCCTCCACCAGAGGCGCTTGGGTGGAGGACAGGGAATATTCAGGCGGCGGGAGAAATGTCGAGAATCTGGATACTGTTCTGGTCTTTGAGGATCTTGACCGTCGGCTCCGGCTTGCGCCCCTCAAGGTCATTGAGGTCGAGTTCGGCGGCAACCGGCACCAGTTTGCTGCGAATCATATGCGCAGCGTCTTCGAGGCTGGGCTTTTGTTCGCAGGTGAACTGCTCTACGGATTTTTCGCCGTGATCATCAACGAAGGTAATTTGCCACGTTTGCATCGGTGCCTCCTCGATAAAACCCGTGTGTGGGCTCACCTTTATCTGGACCTTGGGGGTTCGCCAAACGTTCCACCCAAGGCAGGAAGCACCCGATCAATCGCGCTTATTTTTCCGCGCGGGCTTTGAGCGCCTTGAGGGTGTTGAACGGCGCGTCGACCACGAACTTGTTGGCCAGCCACGAAGGCACGCTGCCGCCTGGCTCGGTGTGCACCTGGTAGGTCACTTCGGTTTCGTTAGCGCCCTTTGGCACCAGTCTCCAGAAACCTTCGACCTGGGCCACACGTACGAAGCCTTTTTCCTCAGGCTTGTAAGTCGGCACGCCTTCCAGCTTGCGGGTCACGCTGCCGTCAGCCGCTTTGGTGGAGGTGACATGGGTATAAGAGTCACGCGGCGTCACAGGCCATGGCGTGTTGAACTGGGTGTAGGTCCAGGCCTCGTCGCCTTTGCTGTCGATCAGCTTTTGCGACTTGCACTCATGAATCCAGGCACATGCGCCAACCACGTCCTCCTGGATAGCGAGGATCTTGGCGACGGGCGCCTTGATCACCGTTACACCTCGATACGCCTTGTATTTGGAGCCGGCAACTTCGCTCAGGGATACCTTGATGCCGTCGTCGTCTTTGGCGGTCACCCATTCTTCAGCCTGGGCGGTGGCCGCAAATAACACGGTAAAGCCGCACACCACAGCCAATCGTTTCAGCGAACCCATTGTTGTATTCCTTATTGTTCAAGTTCCGAGAGTAAAGCCCATCAAGCCGCCGTCATCTGTTCCCACCAGCCGATCAAACGGATCGCATCGGCCTGGTCGGTGCCGCACACCTCGATATCAGCCTTGAAATCACTGCACACCGCCGGCCGTTCCGGCTGGCCGAACAGTTGGCAGAGCAGTTCGACAGACAGGTGCACACAGCGTTCACCCGCCGGCTTGCCATTGGGCATGCCGGGCAACGGCGAACTGATGGAGGGGGCGATGCAGCAAGCGCCACAGCCTTCACGGCATTTCATGACCAGCAGGTCCTCGACGACTCAATAGGATGGCCGGGCTAGAGTACGCCCTTAAACAGCCGTTTTAAAATGGTCCAACATCGGTTTTTCACACAAAACGAAAGTGACTGACCAGTCTGCGACAGATGGTCGAAACGTCGAGTCACTTGGTAGGAAAAGTTTACTGCTTGAATTCGAAATCCAGCGCCGCTCCCTCGACATCACGCCGCTCTTCGTTGCGCAATTGCAGGCGCATTTCGTTGCTGAGCAGGCGACCGTTAATCTGGAAAGCGCTGTTGTCGGTGGGCTTCTCAGCGAACATCGGAGGCAGCAACGGCACGCTTTTGGGCTGGGGCATGGTGCCCAGCGGCTGCAAGTGCCTGACCATGTCCGAAGGCAATGACAGGTCCAACTGGGCCGGCGGCAGTTTGGTCTCGGCCACTTCGTGGGCAGACTTGGCCTTTTTGGCCGCCGCGCGTTTCTTGGCGGCGGCGTTTTTTTTCGCAGAAGCGGCCGTCTTAGCCGGCGCCGGCTTAGTGTTCTGTGCGCTCGCCGCGGGCTTGCTTTCGCTCACAGGAGTCGCCGCCAACAGCGTGGGGACGTTAAACAGGCTTAACAGGCCAATCACCAAAACAACTCGGAACATCGAGGTCATATCGCCTACAGCATTAACGGCAGAAGGCCACATGCTCGCCTGTTGAGGGCAACATGACAAGCGCATTGATTAGCCAGCTATCGGCAATGTGCCCATTGTGTATGTCGGCCGTGCCTTAAAGTCCGGCGGCGGTCTCCTGGCACAGCTGACTGGCCAGCATCCCCAAGGTCATCAACGCCCGCTCTGCCTCGCGGTTCCACGGCGTACCGCAGTTGAGCCGGATGCAGTGGTTGAATTGCTCGGTGTTACTGAAGATCAACCCGGGCGCGATGCTGATGCCCTGCTGCAAGGCACGCACATGCAGTTCCTGGGTATTGACCCGTCCGGGCAAACTGACCCACAGGATAAAACCGCCGGTGGGACGGGTCATCTGTGTGCCTTCCGGAAAGTACTGCTGCACCGCCAGCTGGAAGGCGCTGAGGTTCTTGCGGTATTCCTGGCGGATGTAGCGCAGGTGCCTGTCATAGCCGCCGTTCTCCAGGTACGCCGCCACGCCCATTTGGGTGACGCTGCACGCCGAGTGGGTGCTGAACATCTGCAGACGCTGGATCTCCTGCTGGTACTTGCCCGCAATCATCCAACCGATACGCACGCCGGGGGATAAGGTTTTGGAGAAGCTGGAGCAATAGATCACCCGGTCCAGGCGGTCATAGGCTTTGAGAGCCTTGGTGCGGCCCAGCTCGAACATCAGCTCGCCGTAGATATCGTCCTCGACGATCTGGATATCGAAATCCGAAGCCAACCGCAGCAGGTGTTTCTGCCGCTCCTCAGGCATGGTGCCACCCAAGGGATTACTCAGCCGCGTGGTCAGCACCAGCGCCTTGATCGACCATTGGTTGGCGGCCAGTTGCAGGGCTTCCAGGCTCATGCCGGTGGCCGGGTCGCTGGGAATCTCAATGACCTTCAGGCCCAGCAGATCCGCCAGTTGCAGCAGGCCGTAATAAGTGGGGGATTCCGCCGCGATCAGGTCGCCGGGGCGGGTCAGCACACGCAGTGACATCTGCAACGCATCGACGCACCCGTGGGTGATCACCACTTCGGAAGGATCTACCACCACGCCGGCATCGCGCATGCGGATCGCCACCTGGCGGCGCAGCGGCTCGAAGCCGGGGCTGAACATATAGCTGAATGCCCGCGGGCTCTGGAAACGCGTGACCTTGGCCAATTGCTGATGCAGCGCGCGCACCGGCAGGTAGTCGACGCTCGGCACCGCAGCGCCCAACGGGAACACACCTTCGCGGCGCGACTCGCCCAGAACCTGCTGGATAATGCTGCTGCGCGTGACCAGCCCAGGGCGCTCCACCCGTGCGATATCCGGCGTAGGCGCGGTGAGCGCGGGGGTTTGATGCACGTAGTAACCGGACTGCGGTCGCGCCCTGATCAGCCCCTGGTCCTCCAGGTTGGCATAGGCTTGCAATACCGTGGCGTGGCTCACATTGAGCTGGGAACTCATCTTACGTACCGAAGGCACGCGTTCGCCCGGTTGATAAACACCACGCCGGATATCCTCAGCCAGTTGCTGAGCGATACGTTGGTACAGCAAGAGATTGGTCATGTCGCAGCACTCGATTTCACGGGCGTTTTATTTTTGTGTGAAACATACCGGCACAGTTTAGAAGTGTACGGGGACAGTTGCCACAATAGTCGAGCACGACGGGCAGTGATAGCAAAAACTGTAAGGGTGGCGCTGAGGATATTCAGGCTTGTGCAAAAAAAATGTGGGTAGGGGTTTGCCCCCTCCCACATTTTTAGTCAGCGCAAGGCTTCAGCGGGCGGCGCCCAGTTGGCCCTTGGCATCGGAAAACACGATTTCTACGCGACGGTTCTGCGCGCGACCGCGCTCGGAAGCGTTAGCTTCCACCGGGTACTGGTCGCCATAGCCTTCGACCTGAATGCGCTTTTCGTCTATGCCCAGGTCTACCAGCACATCGGCTACCGATTGCGCGCGGTCACGGGACAGTTTGAGGTTTTCCTGCTCGCCACCGGTACTGTCGGTGTAACCCTCGATGCGCACCACGCGCTTGGGGTTCAGTTGCAGAAATTGCACGATCTTGAGCACGGTGCGGTTGGCCGAGTTTTTCAGTTCCGCCTCGCCGGTGTCGAACAGCACATCGCCCAGGGTCATCACCAGGCCCCGATCGGTCTGGGTGGTAGCCAGGCTGGCGATCTGCTCTTCGAGCCATTTGCCCTGTTGCTGCACGCTGCTCAGTTTGCTTTCGCGTAGGGCTAGTTGCAGGCGCTGACGTTCCAGTTCGAGCTTGGCGCCGCGCTCTTCATTGAGTGCCTGTTCGGTGTGTTCGCGGGCGATGGCGCTGTAGCGCTGGCTCAAGTAGGCGTAGTGCACGACGTCGGCGCCGCTGCCCCAGTAGCTGGACAAGCGATCGGCGCGGGCCAGGGATTCACCTGCCCGAATCACGTCCTTGGGCGCGATGCGCAACACATTGGCGTCTTCCTTGACCTTCTGAAAGTCGCTCCCCGCCTGTTGCAAGGCCTGCTCGCCACTCGGGTGGCTGGCACATCCGCCCAGCAACGCGCTGCCCAGTAGCACTGCGCAGCTCACGCCTCGGATCATCGGGCTCATTGGGCGTCTCCCAATTGCAATTGCTTGCGCAGGCGCGTGATACGGGTGTTGAGCACGTTCAGTTGTTCCTGGCTCTTGCGAGTCAGCACTTTGGCTTCGGCCAGACGCGCGTCCAGCTCGGCCTGTTCGGCTTGCATGCGCGCGTCCTTGAAGGATTGCTCGGCCATATCGGCCTTGGCCTGGGTGAATTTGTCCTCGGCCAGCTTCAACTCGGGGGATTCATCGGCATTGGCGCCGACGGCACTGGCCTGTTCCAGGGCTTGCTGGGTGAGGCGTATTTGTTCATTCGGCGCAGGATCGGCTGCACATCCCGCCAGAGCGACAACGGCGAGGGCCGCGAAAAGAGGTCGAAGAGTCACTGAAAATCCCTACTTTGTTGGGGTGCCGACAGATTGTTGCAGTTGCGCCTTCCAGCGCTCGATATTGCGCTGCAGAGCGGCTTGTACCCCATCGGACCCGGCCAATTCTGTCATCTTTTTGGCCAGCTGTCCGCGCAGCCATGGATCATTGCAGGCCGAGTTGTGGGAAATCGCCAGGTACAGGCCAGGTTGGTCGACGGGCACATCACGGGCGACCAGGTCGCTGCTCATGCCCAGCGACTGCGCCATGGCGGTGCCGGAATAGCGACCGGCCAGCACATATTCCACCTCCCCCAGCAACAACTTTTGAAATGCAGGCGTCAACGTGGGAAAGCGTTGCAGGCTCAGTTGCTGATTGGCGAAGGTTTCAAATTCACGGCTTAGGCGCGCACGCTCGGAAATGGCGCCTTTATGACCGTGAAGGTCGGCGGCCGTGGCATAGGCCAGCGCCGAATCCTTGCGCGTCCAGACCAGATAATCGGCCTGCATCAGGGCGGGATGGATATAGTCGAAGCGGTCCAGCTCCGCCAAGTTTAGCGGTGCATCGGCCAGCATATCCATGCGTCCGCTGCGTGCTTCATCCGAAGCCAGGGTGCGCTTGCCGCCGTAGAGCAGGTCGATTCTCAGCCCCAGATCACTGGCGACTTGCTGCAACACATCGGCAGTGGCACCGATCAGGTGCGTGGGGTCCTGCGGGTCGCGCCATAAGAGCGGCGGTGCGTCCGGGCTGCCGGTAATCACCAGACGATCACATTTACCGGCAGCCAGCGACAGGGTCGGCAGTAACAGCGTGATACCCAGCAGTGCGGTCCAAGGGCGCAGGTCCATGGCACGGTTCTCCAATTTTCAAAAAAGCCGGGCATAAAAAAGCCCGGTCATACGACCGGGCCCTTTATAAGTGAAGCGACTGGATTAGACCAGCTTCTCCAACTCAGGTACGGCTTCGAACAAGTCCGCTACCAGACCGTAATCGGCTACCTGGAAGATCGGTGCTTCTTCGTCCTTGTTGATCGCGACGATCACTTTGGAGTCTTTCATGCCGGCCAAATGCTGGATCGCGCCGGAGATACCGACGGCGATGTACAGCTGTGGCGCAACGATCTTGCCGGTCTGGCCGACCTGCATGTCGTTGGGTACGAAACCTGCGTCGACGGCCGCGCGGGAAGCGCCAACCGCGGCGCCCAGCTTGTCGGCCAGGGCGTACAGGTGCTTGAAGTTGTCACCGTTCTGCATGCCACGCCCGCCGGAAACGACGATCTTGGCAGCGGTCAGTTCAGGACGGTCGGACTTGGCCAGTTCTTCGTTGACGAAGCTGGACGTGCCGGCGTCGTGGGCAGCCGCAACCGCTTCAACAGCGGCCGAACCACCTTCGGCGGCGACCGGGTCGAAACCGGTGGCACGCACGGTGATCACTTTGATCGCAGCGCTCGATTGCACGGTGGCAATGGCGTTACCGGCATAGATTGGGCGTTTGAACGTGTCGGCGCTTTCGACCGAGATGATCTCGGAGATCTGGTCAACGTCCAGCTGCGCGGCAACCCGTGGCAGGATGTTTTTACCGTTGGAGGTGGCGGCGGCCAGGATGTGGCTATAGCCCTTGCCCAACTCGGCGACCAGCGGCGCAACGTTTTCCGGCAACTGATGCGCGTAGGCGGCGTTGTCAGCGTTCAGAACCTTGCTCACACCGGCGATTTTTGCAGCGGCTTCAGCCACGGCGCCCGCGCCTTGGCCGGCGACCAGTACGTGAATGTCGCCACCGATCTTAGCGGCGGCAGCCACGGTATTCAGGGTGGCCGGAGCCAGCACCTTGTTGTCGTGTTCGGCGATTACCAAGATAGTCATGTTCAGATTACCTTCGCTTCGTTTTTCAGTTTCTCGACCAGTTCGGCCACCGACTTGACCTTGATGCCCGCGCTGCGTGCAGCCGGCGCTTCGACTTTGACGGTCTTGTTGGTGGAGGCGGTGGAAACGCCCAAGGCATCCGGAGTCAGCGACTCAAGCGGCTTTTTCTTGGCTTTCATAATGTTTGGCAGGGACGCGTAGCGCGGCTCGTTCAAACGCAGGTCGGTGGTGACGATGGCCGGCAGTTTCAGGGAAACCGTCTGGGCGCCGCCGTCGATTTCGCGGGTCACAGCAACGCTGTCGCCGCTTACTTCGACCTTGGAAGCGAAGGTGCCCTGGCCGTAACCGGTCAGTGCAGCCAGCATCTGGCCGGTCTGGTTGTTGTCGCTGTCGATAGCTTGTTTGCCCAGGATCACCAGCTGAGGCTGTTCCTTATCGACAACGGCTTTGAGCAACTTGGCCACTGCCAGGGAGGTCAGGTCCTCGGCAGACTCGACCAGGATGGCGCGGTCCGCGCCCAGGGCCAGGGCAGTGCGCAACTGCTCTTGAGCAGTGGTTGGGCCGATGGACACCACGACGATTTCAGTCGCAACGCCTTTCTCTTTCAGACGCACTGCTTCTTCAACAGCGATCTCGCAGAAAGGGTTCATCGACATTTTGACGTTAGCAAGATCGACGCCGGAATTGTCCGCCTTGACGCGAACTTTCACGTTGTAATCGACAACGCGTTTGACAGCTACAAGAACCTTCATGGATTCCTCGTTACTCTCCGGTGAAAAGAAAGTCGCCTAGGCGAACCTGGCGGTTGATGCTCATCGGCACACAAGGGCACCTCCAAAAACCTCGGCAGCGGCAAACCGACGCAAGTGACGACCGTTCGTCAGGGGTGACTGGGAGGTCATTCCTAATCGCGGCGTGTAGACTGCGCGCCATTCTTTGCACGCGTACCTGCCGTTTCTACCGTTGCGTTGCTTTTGGACGTGCTCTTGAAACCCGCTGTCTGCCTACGGTAAGCGCAAAACCGACCGTATCTTGACCGGAACGCCTATTCTGGTCAATACGGCAAAATGGTCAGTCATAAGCCGCGTTGCTTTGATTTACCTAGCCTGCGGGCAATTCAAACAAACGTTTGTATTGGACGCTGACAGTGGTCTATATATAATGCGCCACCTAGAGAGAACGGTGGGTCTTACCGTTGCTGTAAGACGATGCCGAACCTCCATCCATTAGAAAAAAAGCCTGTTGAGCCTTGAGTAGGAGATAGCCTGTGGAACGCGAATACATGGAATTCGACGTGGTCATCGTCGGCGCTGGCCCGGCTGGCCTGTCCGCCGCCTGCCGACTGAAGCAGAAGGCCGCCGAAGCCGGTAAGGAAATCAGCGTCTGCGTGGTCGAGAAAGGCTCTGAAGTCGGCGCCCATATCCTCTCCGGTGCCGTGTTCGAACCACGCGCCCTGAACGAACTGTTCCCGGACTGGAAAGAACTCGGCGCCCCACTCAACACCCCCGTGGTGCGCGACGACATCTATGTACTGCGCAGCAGCGATTCCTCGACCAAAGTGCCTGACTTCTTTGTGCCCAAGACCATGCACAACGAAGGCAACTACATTATTTCCCTGGGCAACCTGTGCCGCTGGCTGGCCCAGCAGGCCGAGAACCTCGGCGTGGAAGTCTACCCAGGCTTCGCCGCCCAGGAAGCACTGTTCGACGAAAACGGTGTGGTGCGCGGGATCATCACCGGCGACCTCGGCGTCGACCGCGAAGGCAAGCCGAAAGAAGGCGTCTATACCCCCGGCATGGAACTGCGCGGCAAGTACACGCTGTTCGCCGAGGGCTGCCGTGGCCATATCGGCAAGCAACTGATCCAGCGTTTCAAGCTGGACAGCGATGCCGACGCCCAGCACTACGGTATCGGTCTCAAGGAAATCTGGGAAATCGACCCGGCCAAGCATCAGCCAGGCCTTGTGGTGCACACCGCCGGTTGGCCGCTGGATATCATGAGCAACGAGAACACCGGTGGCTCGTTCCTTTATCACTTGGAAAACAACCAGGTAGTCGTCGGCCTGATCGTTGACCTGTCCTACAGCAACACCTTCCTGTCGCCGTTCGATGAGTTCCAGCGCCTCAAGCACCACCCGGTACTGGCCCAGTACCTGGAAGGCGGCAAGCGCATCAGCTACGGTGCTCGTGCACTGGCCAAGGGCGGCATTAATTCGCTGCCGAAAATGGTCTTCAAGGGTGGCGCGCTGATCGGCTGCGACCTGGGCACCATGAACGTGGCCAAGATCAAAGGCAGCCACACCGCCATGAAGTCCGGCATGCTCGCCGCTGACGCCGTGGCCGAGCGTCTGTTCGCCGAGTCCGAAGGCGGTGACGAGTTGACCAACTACGTCGACAGCTTCAAAGCCAGCTGGCTTTACGAAGAACTGTTCGCCAGCCGCAACTTCGGCCCGGCGATGCACAAGTTCGGCCCGATCATCGGTGCAGGCTTTAACTGGTTCGACCAAAACATCCTGGGCGGCAAGATGCCGTTCACCCTGCACGACACCAAGCCGGACTACGCCTGTCTTAAACTGGCCAAGGACTGCCAGAAGATCGACTACCCCAAGCCCGACGGCAAACTGAGCTTCGATAAACTCAGCTCGGTGTTCATCTCCGGTACCAACCACGAAGAAGAACAGCCCTGCCACTTGAAGCTCAAAGACCCAAGCATCCCGATCGGCACCAACCTGCCGCTCTACGATGAACCGGCGCAACGCTACTGCCCGGCCGGCGTGTATGAAGTGATTACCCAGGAAGACGGCGAGAAGCGCTTCCAGATCAACGCCCAGAACTGCGTGCACTGCAAGACCTGTGACATCAAGGACCCTTCGCAGAACATCACCTGGGTCACGCCGGAAGGCGCGGGCGGGCCGACTTACCCGAATATGTAAGCCAGAGAAGGCTCCCACATGGGAGCCTTTTTTATAGTTGTCATCAGTCCTGTGTGGAAGGGAGCAAGCCCGCCTCCCACCTTTGGATTGTGTCTTCGCCTGAACTCACTACGCCGCACGCTCTTCACCCGGATTGCGCAAAAAGTAGCGCTTATATTCCCGGCTGAACTGCGACGTACTCTGATATCCCACGCTGTGCGCCGCCTGCGCCACGCCCATGCCGTCCACCAGCAGCAACTGCTGCGCCTTCAACAACCGCAAACGCTTGAGGTACTGCACGGGCGACAACAAGGTGCAGCGCTTGAAGTGCTCGTGAAAGGTCGACGCGCTCATGTGCGCGAAACCGGCCAACGTCTCGATATTCAGCGGCTCGGCGTAATGGGCATGCAGATGATTTAGCGAGGTGGCGATGCGCGAGAACTGCCCCTGCTGCTCCACCAATGCGCGCAGCACATCGGCCTGAGGCCCGCGCAAGGCGGTAAACAGCAATTCGCGCACCCGCGACGGGCCGATGATCCGGCTTTCCAGCGGATCGTGCAGGCACTGCAACAGTCGCTCGACGCAACCTCGCATCGCGTCGTCGAGCACCACCGAACTCATCGACGCCAATGTCTGCGCAGCGGGCGGTGGTCCGGCCTGAATACCCATGGCCATGACCAGCTCGCCGAGCACCACGCGGTCGATCCCCACCGTCACCCCCAGCAACGGCGCGCCGGGCGCCATGGCAAAGGTCTCGCACTCGAACGGCACCGGCATCGCCTGGATCAAGTAATGCCCGGCGCCGTACTCCAGCGTACGCGGGCCCAGGTACGCGACTTTGCTGCCCTGGGCCACGAACATCAGGCTCGGCTCATAGATCTGCGGACCGCGTGCCACATCACAACTGGCACGCAAAACCTGTACGCCAGGCAAGTGGGTCGGGGAGAAACCGTCACGGGTCGTGAGGCCCTCGATCAAGGAAACCAACGTGGCGTTGGCGTCGAGATGGCGGGTCAATAGCATAAAAGCAGTTCTCGGGAGTTTTCAGATCTGAGCATCAGCAAGCTTCAACCTCAAGCTGCAAGAGAGCGCGCAGTTTATAGCTTGCGGCTTGTAGCTTGCTGCTTTTAGCTGCTCCCCCGGAGTTTTAGGCATGAGACTCGGAGCAATCGCCATGGCCGCCAAGCAAGTCGATGGAGACAATGGCCCGCCTCACTTGTCATTGTTTTTGCGAGGTTCTCTGCATGTACACCGCCATCGGTTACGCCGCCCAGTCGGCCACCACTCCCCTCGCCCCCATGAGTTTCCAACGTCGCAGCCCACGGGCCGACGACGTGGCCATCGAGATTCTGTACTGCGGCGTGTGCCACTCTGACATTCACCAGGCGCGCAACGAGTGGGGCATCGCCGTCTACCCGCTGATGCCCGGCCACGAGATCGTCGGCAAAGTCACCGCCGTGGGCGCCAGCGTCACCGCGCACAAAGTCGGCGACCTGGTGGGCGTGGGCTGCATGGTCGACTCGTGCCGCCAGTGCCAGGCTTGCCAGTCGGACCTCGAGCAATACTGCCTTGAAGGCCCGACCATGACCTACGCCACCCCCGACCGTGTGGACGGTAGCAACACCATGGGCGGCTACTCCGACAGCATCGTGGTCAGCGAACATTTTGTGGTGAAGATCCCGGCCAAGCTCGACCTGGCCAGCGCTGCGCCGATCCTGTGCGCGGGCATCACCACCTACTCACCGCTAAAACACTACGGGGTCAAGGCTGGCGACAAAGTCGGGATTCTCGGCATGGGTGGCCTGGGCCACATGGGCATCAAGTTCGCCAAGGCCATGGGCGCGGAAGTGACGCTGTTTACCCGTTCCGCGAGCAAGGCCGAAGAAGGCCGTCGCCAGGGCGCCGATCATGTGATCGTATCCACCGACGCCGAGCAAATGAAAGCCGCCGCCGGGCACTTCGACTTCCTGCTGGACACCATCCCGGTGCAGCACGACCTGAACCCCTACCTCGACACCCTGCGTTTTGACGGCGTGCATATTCTGGTGGGCCTGATCGAGCCGGTGGACCCGCCCGTCAATGCCGCGAAACTGGTGCTGGGGCGCAAAGTGCTGGCCGGCTCGTTGATCGGCGGTATTGCCGAAACCCAGGAAGTCCTGGATTTCTGTGCCGAGCATGGCATCACCTGCGATATCGAAATGCTCGACATCCGCCAGATCAACGAGGCTTACACCCGCATGATCGCCGGCGATGTGAAGTACCGCTTTGTCATCGACATGGCGACCCTCAAGGTCTGATCAGGCCTTCGCACCCAACTCCGCCGACAGCCGTGCTGCGACCTGTTTGATTACAGGGATCAGCTCGGCCATTTTTTCCAGCGGCATGTAGGGCACGGTACTGGCGATGCTGATGCCGGCGACGATCCGCCGGCTGGCATCGCGCACCGGTGCGGCCACGCAACGGATCGACGGTTCGTTGTCTTCCAGATCGAACGCATAACCACCCGCCACGTACTCGTGCATGCGTTGCTCGAACTGCGCCCAGGATTGCTCAGGATGGTGGGGCCACTGCAGATTCTTCCCGCCTGCCGGCAGGCTGGCGTCGTACAAGCGTTGCCATTCCTGTACCGAATCATCCAGCAACATCGCCTTGCCCACCCCGGTACGCGCCAACGGCATGCGATGGCCGACCCGCGAGCGCATTTCCGGGCCGTAGCGGCCAGGGTTCTTGTGCAGGTAGAGCACATCGTCGTGTTCGCGGATGGCCAAGTGGATGGTGTCGCCGGTCAGCGCCGATAGTTCGTCCAGGTACGGCACCGCCAGGGTAACCAGCGGCAACTCTTCGCGCGCCTGGAACCCCAGCTCGATCAACTTCGGCCCCAACAGGTAACCAACTTGCGGCACCACACGCAGGTAACGCTCGTCCACCAGGCAACTGGCCAGGCGGTGGGTGGTGCTGCGAGTGGTGCCGATGCGCTTGGCGATCTCTTTCAGATCCCGCGCACCCGCCGCCACCGCCTGCACCACCCCCAGGCCACGCAACAGGGTCTGGGTGCCGGTGGGGGCGGCGTCTTTGACGGGGATGTGGGCGTTTTCCTGCATATCGGGCCTATTGGGAAGTACGAAAACGGGCGCCATTATGGCAAATACCCGAGGGCAACACAGTGCGGATATCTATGTAGGAGGTTTTGCCCAATGGCTGTGGGTCAGTTTGAACATCCGGGTCTGACACACCGCTATCGGGGGCAAGCCCCCTCCCACATTGAGTCCTTACAGGGCATGGAGTCAGCGTTGTTTCATGGGCTCAGTCACCGCTGCCAGCACCAGCATCGATCCGCTCTACTGTGGGAGGGGGCTTGCCCCCGATTGCGGAGTGTCAGTCTGCATTTTTGCTTCTGATACACCGCTATCGGGGGCAAGCCCCCTCCCACATTGAGTCCTTACAGGGCATGGAGTCAGCGTTGTTTCATGGGCTCAGTCACCGCTGCCAGCAACAACATCGAACCGCTCTACTGTGGGAGGGGGCTTGCCCCCGATTGCGGAGTATCAGTCTGTATTTTTGCTTCTGATACACCGCTATCGGGGGCAAGCCCCCTCCCAGCTTTTGATTTCACATGACCAGGGCTCATCGCTGTTTCATGGGCTCGATCACCGCTGTCAGCAACAACATCGAACAGCCTTACTGTGGGAGGGGGCTTGCCCCCGATTGCGGAGTGTCAGTTTGCATTTTTGTTTCTGATCTACCGCTATCGGGGGCAAGCCCCCTCCCACATTGAGTCCTTACGGGGCATGGAGTCAGCGTTGTTTCATGCGGTCGATGACCACGGCCAGCAGCAGGATGGAGCCGCGGATTACATACTGGTAGAAGGTGTCGATGTTCTTCAGGTTCATCGCGTTTTCGATGATCGCCAGGATCAGCACGCCCGCGATTACGTGGCGGATCATGCCGATACCGCCGCTCAGCGACACGCCGCCCAGTACGCAGGCCGAGATGACGGTCAGTTCGAAACCCTGGCCGATCATCGGTTGGCCCGAAGTCATGCGTGAGGCCAAAATCACGCCGGCCAGGGCACCGATCAGGCCGTGTACGGCGAAGATCAGGATCTTGGTGCGGTCCACATTCACGCCCGCGAGCAGCGCCGCTTCCGGGTTGCCGCCGATGGCCATGGTGTTGCGCCCATAGGTGGTGTAGTTGAGCAGCCAGCCGAAAAACACGAAGCACACCAGGGTGATCAGGATCGGCACCGGCACGCCGAACAGTTGGCCGTTGCCGAAGATAAAGAACTGCTCCTGGGACACCCCCACCGCTTTGCCGTCGGCAAAAATGTAGGCCAGGCCGCGCACGATTTGCATGGTTGCCAGCGTTGTGATCAGCGCGTTGACCCGCAGTTTGGCGATCACGATGCCGTTGATCAGCCCCACCACCAGGCCCATCAGCAATGCCGCGCCAATGCCCAGCATGACGCTGTCGGTGTCGCGCATGACGATGGCCG
>Ga0256410_1000767_pt1 | contig 28172 bp, 27 predicted proteins | sample PhyWR1_FD_185983 | JGI IMG/M metagenome (GOLD analysis project Ga0256410, IMG submission 185983) | Leaf surface microbial communities from wheat plants in UC Gill Tract Community Farm, Albany, California, United States - DLSL W.R1 | ecosystem: Host-associated > Plants > Phyllosphere >... | reverse complement strand
CACGCTGCTGTCAACACCTCATTTCCTGCTTCGATGACTTGAAGCTGACACCGCCGAAAACCATCCAACTCATTGAAACTCAAGGAGTTTTCCGTTTCGACTGCGCCGGAAGTGGGGCGAATTATAGACAGTTACAATTCCGAGTCAAGGGTTAATTGAACAAACCTATCAATTAACCCTAAACCCCAGCATTACTCGGCTTTCAGGGTGATTCGCGCGAAAGCCTTCTTACCTGCCTGACACACATGGGTCGAACCCAATGCATATATATAGGTGCGATCAACCACTTCACCATCTATACGCACACCACCCGACCCCAGCAGGTCGCGCGCCACTGCAGAGTTCTTCACCAGGCCCGCTTTATTAAGGACAGCAGCAATAGGCATATCCTCAGTAGCAGTCAGTTCAACCTCCGGCAGATCATCAGGCAGCTCGCCATCCTTCATCCGGTTACCGGCGCCACGATGCGCATTGGCAGCAGCCTCCTCACCGTGGAAGCGGGCAACAATCTCTTCAGCCAGCTTGATCTTGATGTCTCGAGGATTGGCACCGGCTTCGACTTCAGCCTTGAATGCATTGATTTCGTCCATGGAACGAAAGCTCAGCAATTCAAAGTAACGCCACATCAGAGCATCAGGAATGGAAACCAGCTTGCTGTACATCACGCCTGGCGCTTCCTGGATACCGACATAGTTACCCAGGGACTTGGACATCTTCTTGACGCCATCCAGACCTTCGAGCAAAGGCATGGTCACAATACACTGAGCTTCCTGACCGTAGCCGCGCTGCAACTCACGACCCATCAGCAAGTTGAACTTCTGATCAGTACCGCCCAACTCAACGTCTGCCTTGAGCGCAACCGAGTCATAACCCTGCACAAGCGGATAAAGGAACTCGTGAATCGCGATAGGCTGATTGGTGGTGTAGCGCTTGTCGAAGTCATCGCGCTCAAGCATGCGAGCAACGGTGTATTGAGAGGTAAGCCGAATGAAGTCGGCAGGCCCCATTTGATCCATCCAGGTGGAGTTGAATGCCACCTCGGTTTTTGCCGGATCAAGGATCTTGAACACCTGAGTCTTGTAGGTCTCGGCGTTCTCGAGCACCTGCTCACGCGTCAGCGGTGGACGGGTTGCGCTTTTGCCACTTGGATCACCGATCATCCCGGTGAAATCACCAATCAGGAAGATCACCTGATGACCCAGTTCCTGGAACTGGCGCAGCTTATTAATAAGCACGGTATGACCCAAGTGCAGATCGGGCGCCGTAGGGTCGAAGCCGGCCTTGATTCGCAACGGCTGACCGCGCTTGAGTTTCTCGACCAATTCAGACTCGACCAGTACCTCTTCGGCACCCCGCTTGATTAGCGCTAGCTGCTCTTCTACCGACTTCATATCAGACCCGTAAGGCTCAAATTCAAAGGGAACCAACGATACAAGATCAGGGACTAATTACAAGTTCCGGCAGGCATACGGCCGACTATCCGCGCGCGAATGGTTCGCAGACTTGCTTCAAGGGCGATTTGGTTATATTTTATACAGTTATTTCATATTCATTGTGTCAGTCATCTTTTCCAATTCATCCTTATCTCAAAGTCAAAATCATCTATGACCAGTCAACCGCCTAAAGCGCCACCGCTTTATCCGAAGACCCACCTGCTTGCCGCAAGTGGTATCGCCGCCCTCTTAAGTCTGGCCTTGCTGGTCTTTCCCTCCAGCGAAGTAGAAGCCAAAAGAACGACCCTGAGTCTGGAGCTGGAAAGCCCGGCAGAACAACTGACACAAGATCAAGACGCTGCAGATCTCGTTCAAGCCACAAATGAAGCGAATCCATCGCCATTTGCCCAGATTGAACAGCAGGACAGCGCCCCAGTAGCGACCGCCAAAGTCGAGCCAGAAGTTGCCCCTGCCCCAAGCCACCGCGAAGTGATCGTCAGCAAGGGCGATACGCTTTCAACCCTGTTCCAGAAGGTCGGCCTGCCTGCGACCTCCGTGCATGAAGTACTGGCAAGCGACAAGCAAGCCAAGCAGTTCAGCCAGCTCAAGCACGGCCAGAAACTCGAATTTGAAATGAGCCCCGACGGTCAGCAACTGAACAAGCTGCACAGCCAGGTCAGCGACCTGGAGACCATCACCCTCAACAAAACCGCCAAAGGCTATACCTTTCGCCGCGTGACCACCCAGCCGACCATGCGTTCGGCGTATGCACACGGCGTGATCAGCAGCTCCCTGTCTGTTTCGGGTCAGCGCGCAGGCTTGCCACACAGCACCACGATGGATATGGCCAAAGTATTCGGTTACGACATCGACTTCGCCCAGGACATTCGCCCTGGCGACCAGTTTGAAGTGATCTATGAGCAGAAAGTGATCAACGGCAAAACCGTTGGCACCGGCAATATCCTCTCTGCACGCTTTACCAACCGCGGCAAAACCTTCACCGCAGTGCGCTATACCAATAAACAGGGGATCAGCAATTACTACACCGCTGATGGCAGCAGCATGCGCAAGGCATTCATCCGCACACCGGTGGACTTTGCCCGTATCAGCTCGCGCTTTTCCTCAGGCCGCAAGCACCCGATCCTGAACAAGATCCGCGCCCACAAAGGTGTGGATTACGCAGCGCCACGCGGTACTCCAATCAAGGCTACCGGTGACGGCAAAGTGCTTCTAGCCGGCCGTCGGGGAGGCTATGGCAACACCGTGATCATTCAACACGGCAACACCTACCGTACCCTTTACGGGCACATGCAAGGCTTCGCCAAGGGCGTGAAAACAGGCGGTTCGGTCAAGCAGGGCCAGGTGATTGGCTATATCGGCACTACCGGCCTTTCGACCGGCCCGCACTTGCACTACGAATTCCAGGTTAACGGCGTACACGTTGACCCGCTGGGCCAGAAACTGCCGATGGCCGACCCGATCGCCAAGGCCGAACGCACCCGCTTCCTGCAGCAGAGCCAGCCGTTGATGGCGCGCATGAACCAGGAAAAGGCCACTCTTCTGGCCTCGAGCAAGCGCTAAGCCATGGCCCTCTATATAGGCGTGATGTCCGGAACCAGCCTGGACGGTATGGACATTGCCCTTATAGAGCTGGAGGCAGGCATCAGGTTGCTCGCCACCCATTACACCCCCATGCCGAAGGCCTTGCGCAGCGAGTTGCTTGGCTTGTGCGCCAGCGGCGCAGATGAAGTGGCCCGCTGTGCAATTGCCGAAAACCACTGGGTCGAGCTGGCGGCTCAGGGCGTCAACACCCTTCTCGCACAGCAACAACTCTCCCCTGCTGATATCCGCGCAATCGGCAGTCATGGTCAGACCATTCGCCACGAGCCCGCCCGGGGCTTTACCGTGCAGATCGGCAATCCGGCACTGCTGGCCGAACTGACTGACATCTGCGTCGTCGGTGATTTCCGTCGTCGCGATGTGGCTGCCGGGGGCCAGGGCGCGCCCTTGGTTCCTGCGTTCCACGAGGCCTTGTTCACAGGTGAAGGCGGCAACCGCGCGGTACTGAACGTAGGCGGCTTCAGTAATCTGAGCCTGATAACCCCCGCCCTTCCCGTTGCAGGATTCGACTGCGGCCCCGGAAACGTCTTGCTGGATGCCTGGATACAGGAAAAACGTGGCGAACTCTATGACCGCAACGGCGACTGGGCAGCCAGCGGCAAGGTTGAACCGCTGCTGCTCAACGCCCTGCTCAGCGACCCGTTCTTCCAGACCCAGGGCCCAAAAAGCACAGGCCGTGAGGTATTCAACCTCGCATGGCTGAAGCAGCACCTGTTCAATCTGCCGACCTTTCCTGCCGAAGACGTTCAAGCAACCTTGCTGGAACTCACCGCACAGACCATCGTGCAGTCGCTGCAAACAGCCCAGCCACACACGGACGAGCTGCTGGTATGCGGTGGTGGCGCCCATAACGCAGCCTTGATGGCCCGCCTTGGCGATTTGCTTGCACCCGCTCGAGTGAGCAGCACCCAGGCCAAGGGGGTTGACCCTGACTGGGTTGAAGCCATGGCCTTTGCCTGGCTTGCCCACTGCTGCCTGGAAGGCATCCCCACCAACCGCCCCAGCGTTACCGGCGCACGCGGCCTTCGCGTGCTGGGCGCCATCTACCCCGCCTGACACCTCCGCCAAACGCCAGACAGCAAAACGCCGCGAATCGACGCGGCGTTGAGTTTAAAGCCTGTTAATGCAATCAGATCGAGAAAGACGAGCCGCAACCACAGGTGGTGGTGGCATTCGGGTTCTTGATTACAAAGCGCGAGCCTTCCAGACCTTCCTGATAATCCACCTCGGCACCCGCCAGGTACTGGAAGCTCATGGGATCGACCACCAGGCTAACGCCTTCGCGCTCAACCAGGGTGTCGTCATCGGCCACTTCTTCATCGAAGGTGAAGCCATACTGAAAACCGGAACAACCGCCGCCCGTAACGAATACGCGCAACTTCAAACGATCATTACCCTCTTCATCGACCAGGCTCTTCACCTTGTGCGCAGCACCTTCGGTGAATTGCAAAGCCATGGGGGTGAAGGATTCGACGCTCATGCTGACTATCTCCCGGCGTTATGCCGCCATAATGCGTGATGACGCGCATTATCCGCTTCTCCTAGAAAAGCGGTCAACTATTCATAAGTAGCAACGGCAAGCGAAGCACTGCCCGCTTGCCGTTTGAAGCCGCAAATCTACGCTGCAGTCAAGGCAACATCCCAGCATGGGACAAGCCCAGACGCTCATCCAGACCGAACATGATGTTCATGTTCTGCACGGCCTGGCCAGACGCGCCCTTGACCAGGTTGTCGATCACCGACAACACCACCACCAGGTCGCCATCCTGCGGACGATGCACCGCAATACGGCATACGTTGGCACCGCGAACGCTACGGGTTTCAGGGTGGCTGCCAGCCGGCATCACATCGACGAAAGGTTCGTTGGCATAGCGCTTCTCGTACAAGGCCTGCAGATCAACGGAGCGATCAACCACGGTTGCGTACAGCGTGGAATGGATACCACGGATCATCGGCGTCAAATGCGGAACGAAGGTCAGCCCCACATCCTTGCCCGCTGCGCGGCGCAGACCCTGACGAATTTCTGGCAAATGACGATGACCTTTAACGGCATACGCCTTCATGCTTTCTGACGTTTCGGCATACAGCGCGCCCACACTGGCACCCCGACCGGCACCGCTCACACCTGACTTGCAGTCAGCAATCAACTGCGTCGTCTCTGCAAGACCGGCCTCCAATAGCGGCAGGAAACCCAACTGCGCCGAGGTCGGATAGCAACCTGGCACAGCGATCAAGCGGGCCTTTTTGATTTGCTCGCGGTTCACTTCCGGCAGGCCGTATACGGCTTCGTCCAGTAATTCTGGCGCACCGTGGGGCTGACCGTACCACTTGGCCCACTCTTCGGCATCCTGCAGACGGAAGTCAGCAGAGAGGTCGATAACTTTGGTGCCTGCGGCCAGCAGTTCACCCGCCAGGGCATGGGCTACGCCGTGAGGTGTAGCGAAGAACACCACATCGCACGCGCCCAGGGTTTGCGTGTCCGGCACGCTGAAGGCCAGGCCGTCATAGTGGCCGCGCAGGTTGGGATACATATCGGCAACCGGCAGGCCCGCCTCGGATCGAGAAGTGATGACTACCACTTCTGCCTGCGGATGCTGTGCCAGCAAACGCAGCAATTCGACCCCGGTGTAACCCGTGCCGCCGACAATACCGACCTTGACCATAACCTGCCCTCAACGAAACCACTGGAAAGCCTTTGATAATAGGGTCAGCGCGCCCCTGCGACAACCGCCAAGGTGACTCACAGACGCTCTACTACTACTATTTGATCTACCGTGAACCTGGGAATAACTAAAAATGCTTTATCTATGGCTAAAAGCCTTCCACATCATCAGCATTGTCTGCTGGTTTGCAGGCCTTTTTTACTTGCCCCGCCTCTTTGTTTACCACGCACAAAGCGAAGATTCCGTCAGCAAAGAACGCTTCAGCATCATGGAACGCAAGCTGTATCGCGGCATCATGGGGCCTGCAATGATTGCGACCCTGATCTTCGGCGGCTGGCTATTGTGGCTAAGCCCAGGCTTTCTCAGCCAAGGCTGGATGCACGCCAAGTTGACACTGGTGTTTCTGCTGATTGGTTATCACCATATGTGCGGCGCACAGGTAAAGCGTTTTGCCCGTGGTGAAAACAAACGCACTCACGTGTTCTACCGTTGGTTCAACGAAGTGCCGGTGGTGTTCTTGCTGGCTATCGTAATTCTGGTGGTGGTCAAACCGTTTTAAACTCACATCCTGACTAGCCGAGGTTATCCAATGTCGCTGCCCGCCCTGCTTGAACAACGCTTGCGCCTGCCGGTAGTTGCTGCGCCCATGTTTCTGATTTCCAACCCGCAACTGGTGCTGGCCTGCTGTCGCAACGGGGTAGTGGGCAGCTTCCCTGCACTCAACCAGCGTGAAAGCAGCGGGTTCAAGGCCTGGCTGGAAGAGATCGAAGCCGGGCTCGCCACATTGGATAACCCTGCGCCCTACGCCGTGAACCTGATCGTGCACAACAGCAACCCACGGCTACAGGCCGACCTGGCGATCTGCATCGAGCACAAGGTGCCCATCGTCATTACCAGCCTGGGCGCAGTCAAAGAGGTGGTGGATGCCGTCCACAGTTATGGCGGGCTGGTGTTCCACGATGTCACCACCCGTCGTCATGCCGAAAAAGCCGCAGAAGCCGGGGTCGACGGGCTGATTGCCGTCGCCGCCGGAGCCGGTGGCCATGCGGGCACCTGGAGCCCGTTTGCATTGCTGGCCGAAATTCGCCAGTTCTTCGACAAAACCGTATTGCTCTCGGGTTGCCTGAACCACGGCCACGAAATCCTGGCCGCGCAGATTATGGGCGCAGACCTTGCCTACCTCGGCACGCGCTTTATCGCTACACAAGAGAGCCAAGCGCCTGATGCCTACAAAGAGATGCTGCTGGCATCCCGCGCTGCCGATATCATCCACACCCCGGCAGTGTCAGGGGTACCCGCCAGCTTTATGCGCCAAAGCCTTGAAAATGCAGGTTTCGACCTTGCGGCACTCCAGGGCAAAAGCGAAGCCAGGCTCAAACCGCTGACCGATGAAGCCAAAGCATGGAAAACGGTCTGGTCTGCGGGCCAAGGCGTAGGAGAAATCCACGATCTACCCACCACCGATCAATTGATTGCACGCCTCGATGAGGAATACCGCAAGGCGCATAACCTCACTTCGACGCTGGCCCGACATTGGCCGCATCACTGACAGCACCAAGCCCGCCAATCCCGGCGGGCTTTTGTTAAACACATCCGGACAAGGAAGCCACCATGCCCGAGCTGAGCCTGGACAAAACCCCTCAAGAACACTACGCACCGCTTGACCCTTTGGGATTCAGCGGCCGGATCGGGCGTTTACGGCTACTGGCCTGGAGCATGATCATCAGCATCATCGCCATGATCACGTCACTGCTGGTGCTGCTTGCCGTCAAGGTTTCCCCCACGCTTGGCATTACCTGTGGTGCAACGCTCACATTGGCCTACTTCATCATCAGCCTGAGAATCAGCGCCCAGCGTTTACACGACATAAACTGGTCTGCCTGGATGCTGTTGCTGCATCTGGTGCCAGTGGCCAATCTGGTCCTGTCCCTCATGATGCTGCTGATGCCCGGCACGCCCGGCCCAAATAAATATGGCCCGCCGCCACCGCCCAACAGCCGGGCCGTCAACGTGCTGGCAGCAATCACGATCTTTTTGATTGGATTGGGCATTTGCGCAATGGTTGCCGTGCTGGCTTTGGGCCTGATGACTGCGGTGATCAACGCAGTGAACAGCAACAGCCTGTAGACTGCGTGCCTTAATGAACGCGTTAACGCCAGGGACATCATTGTCACCGGACTGTACCGTTGCAATGGAGAACAGCATGACCCGTTACGCTTTAATCACTGGCGCCACCAGCGGCATTGGCCTGGCCCTGGCTGAAGCCCTTGCCCGACGTGGGCGCAGCCTGATTTTGGTGGCCCGCCAACGGGATGCGCTGGAAACCATTGCCCTTGAGCTGACCCAGCGTTTCGGTATCGAGGTGTTGTTCCGCGCCTGTGATCTTGGCGAGCCCCTGCGCCTGTCCGGTTTTTTGCTCGAACTCGAAGAAGGCGATCGTCAGATCGACCTGCTGGTCAACTGCGCGGGCATAGGCACCTGCGGGCCGTTCCTGGCCCACGACTGGAGTGCCGAACAAGATCTGATCGAGCTCAATGTGCTGGCGCTCACCCGCTTGTGCCACGCCGTCGGCAATATGATGGCCGTCCAGGGCGGCGGGCAAATTCTCAATGTAGCTTCGATCGCCGCCTTCCAGCCCGGGCCCTGGCTCAGCACCTACTTTGCGAGCAAGGCCTATGTGCTGCATTTTTCCGAAGGTTTGCGCGAGGAAGTGAAAAAAACCGGCATCAAGGTTTCAGTCCTTTGCCCCGGCATCACCCGCACCCGCTTTTTTGATGCAGCCAACATGAATACCGACGCCATCAAGCAAAGTACCAGCGCCATGACCCCAGAAGAAGTTGCGCTCTACACTGTGCGCGCACTCGACAAAAACAGGGCGATCATCATTCCCGGGCGGCGCAATCGCTGGATAACTCGCTTGCCACGCCTGCTCTCACGCTGGATGACGCGAAAAATAGCCGCCTCAGTCAACAAATCCTACTGCCCTCGTTAACGAGGCTGGGCGTAACTGACTGCCCTGAGTACACTCAGACCGGACTTCACTCACGGAGACACAGCTTTGGATACTCTGTTCACCAAGATCATCAACCGCGAAATACCCGCCAAGATCATCTATGAAGACGATCAAGTGTTGGCTTTTCACGATATCGCCCCACAAGCACCGGTCCACTTTCTGGTTATCCCGAAAAAACCGATCCGCACGCTCAACGACCTGACCGAAGAAGACAAGCCGCTGGCAGGCCATATCCTGTTCACGGCACAGCGTCTGGCCAAAGAGCTGGGCTGCGAAGACGGCTTTCGCGTGGTGATGAACTGCAATGAAAAGGGCGGTCAGACCGTCTACCACATTCATATGCATGTTCTGGGTCAGCGCCAGATGAACTGGCCGCCGGGTTGATTGATCAATAACTATGACGCGTGAGCCCGATGGCTCTCGCGTTCACCCGTGATCCAACGCAAACCCCGGCTGCGGGATTGGGGTAAACTGACCGCCGTGATTTTTTCCGGAGGTAAGCATGACTACCCAACGTCACTACTCGCCGATTGACCGTCTTCTGTTACAAGCCGATACCGCCTTGCGAACACTGCTGCCGTTCAGCGGTCAGCCGCATCGGCCGTCGCCTGCCATCGTCAAACCTGAACACCCTTTGGACCCACAGGCCAAGCGTCATGTTGCCGGTCTGATGCGTATCAACCATACCGGCGAAGTCTGTGCTCAAGCCTTGTATCAAGGCCAGGCGCTGACAGCCAAGCTTCCCCATGTGCGTGAGGCGATGGAACATGCCGCGGAAGAAGAAATCGATCATCTGGCCTGGTGTGAACAACGCATCCGTCAACTGGATAGCCACCCCAGCGTGCTGAACCCGTTATTTTACGGCATGTCCTTCGGGATAGGCGCCGCTGCCGGCTTGATTAGCGACAAAGTCAGCCTGGGGTTCGTGGCAGCGACTGAAGATCAGGTGTGCAAGCATCTGAACGAGCATCTTGAGCAACTGCCGCCTGAGGATGAAAAGTCCCGGGCAATTCTTGAGCAAATGCGTATCGACGAAGAACAGCACGCAGAGTCCGCGCTCAATGCCGGCGGTTTTCGCTTCCCTGCCCCGGTGAAGTTCGGCATGAGCCTGATGGCCAAGGTCATGACCAAAAGCACCTACCGGATCTGACAGCACAGTCTTTGTGCAAGCAGGCCAGTTTGCGATTCAAGCGCCGCGGCCTTTCTGTCTAACCGTGGTCAGGCCATCGCGAGCAAGCCCGCTCCCACAGGGGTTCTGCGAAGCACAAAAAAAGGCGGCTACCGTGAGGTAGCCGCCTTTTTATATGCCGAGAATTTACGCCATGTTGCGCGCGTAGAAAATCTCGAGCATTTCGTGTTTCACCCGTTCAGTGACCTGGGCGCGCTGTTCAACCGACAGATTGCTGGTGGCATCGCCGAACAGGTAGTTATCCAGTTCGAACTCCTTGAGCAGCATCTTGGTGTGGAACAGGTTTTCCTGGTACACATTTACGTCGGTCATCTGGTAACCGTCGCGGGTGTCTTCGGAGAGGTAGTTCTGGATCGAGTTGATCTCGTGATCGATAAAGTGCTTTTTGCCTTCCACGTCACGGGTGAAACCCCGTACACGGTAATCGACAGTCACGATATCCGAATCAAACTGATGGATCAGATAGTTGAGAGCTTTAAGCGGTGAAATAACGCCGCACGTCGACACGTCAATATCCACACGGAATGTTGCAATCCCATCAACCGGATGAATTTCCGGGTAGGTATGCACCGTGATATGGCTTTTGTCGAGGTGAGCCAGGATGGTCTCGGGCAGCGGGCCTGGGGACTCTTCGATCTGGCTTTCGGTAGGTATTACCGGCTGCTCGGAGATCAGAATAGTCACGCTGGCGCCTTGGGGGTCGTAATCCTGACGGGCAATGTTCAGGATGTTGGCACCAATGATATCAACCACATCTGTAAGGATCTGCGTCAGGCGCTCTGCGTCGTACTCTTGATTGATGTACTCAACATATGCCTGCTGGTCTTGCGGGGTTTCCGCATAACAGATGTCATAGATGTTGAAGCTCAAGGTCTTTGTCAGGTTATTGAACCCGTGGAGCTTGAGTTTGCTTTTCACCGTTATAAAACTCTCTATGTCGATGCGGCTCGGCCGCGTGATCCAGCATGCCCGTCAAGTGCGTGGGACGCACCTGCGTAGGACGGTTAACACCTCTTCGCGATGGCGATTTTGGTTATCTGTTCGGACATGCGGCCGGGAATCAACCCCGCCACTACCCTGAAAAAAGTGGCGCATTATGCAGACGTCAGCGACTGATCGCCAGAGTCTGCATCGCTTTTATGAAAATTGAATGTCCGCTCAGGCCAGTTCAATAATTTCATAGTCATGGCTGATGGCAACACCCGCAGCGCCGAGCATGATCGAAGCCGAACAATACTTCTCGGCCGACAGCTCGATGGCGCGCTTGACCTGGGCTTCTTTCAAACCACGACCCTTGACCACAAAGTGCAGGTGTATTTTGGTGAACACCTTTGGATCTTCGGTGGCGCGCTCAGCCTCCAGAAACGCTTCACAGCTCTCAACCGCCTGACGCGACTTCTTGAGAATGCTGACCACGTCAAAGTTGCTGCAGCCGCCGAGGCCCAACAGCAGCATTTCCATCGGACGCACGCCCAGGTTGCGACCGCCACTCTCAGGCGGGCCATCCATTACAACAACGTGGCCACTACCGGATTCGCCCAAAAACATGGCTTCGCCAGCCCATTGAATGCGTGCCTTCATCGCCCAGACTCCACTGTTTTAAAAGGGGCGCCAGCTTAGCACAGGGCCAGAAACTCATAACTCGCCGCACTGAAGCGTTTCTCCGATAAGCCACTCTGAAAATTCTACTAACCACACAGAACCTGTCTGGTAAGCTGGCGCCAAATAGCCGGCGCCAGCCAGCTAGCACTCTATATAAAAATAGATCTGACCCTTACTGTGCCAGCTTTCCGGGAAACAACCATGGTTGCTCTTACTCCCATACCCAAGATCAAAAACCTCGACAAGTTTTTGACTTTTTGCCAGCGCAAACGCTACCCCGCCAAGAGCAATATCATCTGCGCTGGCGAATCTTCACACACCCTGTTTTTCATCATCAAAGGCTCGGTAACGGTTTTGATTGAAGACGAGGAAGGTCGTGAAATGATCATTGCCTACCTCAATAGCGGCGACTTTATCGGCGAGCTGGGTCTGTTTGAACAGGCAGGCCAGGAGCAGACGCGCAGTGCATGGGTTCGAGCCAAGACCGAGTGCGAAGTTGCTGAAATCAGCTACCCAAAATTCCGAGAGTACACCCAGCAAGAACCAGAAATTCTTTACGCGATGAGTGGCCAAATCGCACAGCGCCTGCGCAACACCACACGCAAGGTCGGTGATCTTGCGTTCTTTGATGTCACCGGAAGAGTGGCTCGCTGCCTGCTGGAACTGTGCAAGCAACCGGACGCCATGACCCATCCCGATGGCATGCAAATCAAGATCACTCGGCAGGAAATCGGCAGGATTGTCGGCTGTTCGCGAGAGATGGTAGGACGCGTACTCAAAAGCTTGGAAGAACAGAACCTGGTAAGCGTCAAAGGCAAGACCATGGTGGTGTTCGGTACGCGCTAAACCTTGAGCAAGGGCGCCAGGAGCTGTTGATAACTGGCACTCAGGCGCTCAAAGAAATCCGGAGCGGCAAAGGCCTCGTGCAGCGCAATATGGCTGTCGGCCATGCAATATTGCTCCAGATCGCATAACCGATTGAATCGATTGACTGCAGCCACCATCGACTCACGTTCGTTATCCACCAGCAAGGCACCGTGCACAAGACCGACAGGGCGCTGCCCGCCTTTGCTCTGGCGCCAGCGCTGGGCGGTGCCTACCAGTTTTCGGGCATTGAGATTGACGTTGAAGCGACCATCACAAAACGCGCCTTCAACCTCCCCCAAAGACGCCTCCCCACCCAATTGCGTCAACAAATCACAGATGGGCTCGCACAAACGGCGATAAGCCGTTTCGATACGCCCATGATCGCCTTCACTGGGTAAAGGTGCGTAAACCAGGGCAATATTGACGGTCGATGCCGATTGCGGAACGGGTTCGCCACCGGTTTCACGCAGCAGGATTGGCCAGCCACTGGCAGCCAGTTCGACACTGGCCTGCTCAAAACCGGGCAGGCGACTCAAGCGCCGTGGCATGACCAGCGCCCGGTCGGTGGGCTGCCAGAACAGCACACCCGCCTCGCACTCACCGGCACACACAGATGCCAGTAAATCCTGTTCGGCCTTGAGGCCGGCTTCGACGGTGAGTTGCTGAATGGGTGTCATGGGATTCCTTATCAGACACTGAGCCCTTGTGGGAGCGGGCTTGCCCGCGATTCAGGCGCCGTGGCCTGACAGGCAAATCGCACTGATGCTATCGCGAGCAAGCCCGCTCCCACAGGGGGGGATTGGGTCAATCCAGGGTCGAGCCCGTCACTGCAGTAGCACGCTCAGGGAAGAACAAGCGCTGCAGTTCATTGCCCGGGTTTTCGGCACGCATAAAGGCTTCGCCCACCAGGAACGAATACACTTCGCTGATTTCCATCAACTCCACATCCGCCCGGTTGAGAATGCCGCTTTCGGTAATCACCAAACGGTCACGGGGAACGCGCGGCAACAGGTCCAGCGTGGTTTCCAGGCTGACTTCAAAGGTGTGCAGGTTGCGGTTGTTGATACCCACCAGCGGTGTGTCGAGGGTTTTAAGCGCACGTTCAAGCTCATCGCCATCATGCACTTCAACCAGCACATCCAGCCCGACGCTTTTGGCAACAGCCGCCAGCTCGGCCATTTTTACGTCGTCCAGGGCAGAGACGATCAACAGCACACAGTCGGCGCCCAACGCCCGGGCTTCGACGACCTGGTAAGGGTCGATCATGAAGTCCTTGCGGATAACCGGCAAAGTACTCGCGGCACGTGCCTGCTGCAGGTACGCATCGGCACCCTGGAAGTAGTCGATATCGGTCAGCACTGACAGGCAGGTAGCGCCACCTGCCTGATAGCTTTTAGCAATCTCGGCAGGCACGAAGTGCTCGCGAATCACACCCTTGCTCGGCGATGCCTTTTTGATTTCAGCAATCACCGCGGGCTGTTTTTTCCTGGCCTGCGCCAGCAAGGCACTGGCGAAACCACGAACAGGATCAGCCTGAGCGGCCAAACGCTCAAGTTCAGCCAGGCTTACCCGCGCACTGCGCTCGGCAACCTCCTGAACTTTACGCGCCAGAATATTTTCCAGAACGGTTGGCACACTCATGCTTCATTCTCCTGCTTGAAAATCGCGGTAAAGGCGCCGAGCTCTTCGAGCTTTTCCCGGGCCAGCCCGGTATGCAGCGCGTCGTGGGCCAATTCCACACCTTCTTTGAGTGTGTAGGCAAGGTCCGCGGCGTACAGAGCAGCACCTGCATTGAGTACAATCATTTCAGCCGCTTTCTGGCCTGCTTCGGTTTTGCGCCGCCCCAAGGCATCACGGATCAGCTCCAGCGATTGCTCCGGGCTGTCGACCACCAGGCCAAACAGGCTTTGGCTCTTGATGCCAAGGTCTTCAGGCTGAACCCAATACTCCTTGATTTCACCTTTATGCAATTCCGCTACAAAGGTCGGTGCTGCCAGGCTGAACTCATCCAGGCCATCCTGCGAGTGCACCACCAGCACGTGCTTGCTGCCCAGACGCTGCAACACTTCAGCCAGGGGCCGGCACAGCGCCTGATTGAACACGCCGACCACTTGATGCAATACACCAGCCGGATTCGTAAGCGGGCCAAGCATATTGAACAGGGTACGCAGGCCAAGATCGCGACGAGGGATGGCCGCATGCTTCATGGCGCCATGATGGCATTGTGCGAACATAAAACCGATGCCCACGCTGTCAATGCAGCGGGCAACTTGAACCGGGGTCAGGTTCAGGTACACACCGGCCGCTTCCAGCAGGTCGGCACTGCCGCTTTTACCGGACACCGCGCGGTTGCCATGCTTGGCCACCGTGCAGCCAGCGGCCGAAATCACCAACGCCGAAGCGGTGGACACGTTGAAAATATTCGCGCCGTCGCCGCCGGTACCAACGATATCGACCACGCCGTCCAGGGTCTTGAGTTCAACCTTGTCTGCCAGCTCGCGCATCACGGTCACGGCACCGACGATTTCGTCGATGCTTTCGCTCTTCATGCGCATGCCCATCATGAACGCGCCAATCTGCGCCTCGGTGCATTGACCGGTCATGATGTCGCGCATCACATCACGCATTTCATCGGTGGTCAGGTCGAGGTGACCGACGATACGGTTCAGGGCTGTCTTGATATCCATTTGAAGTCCTTAGCGCGTGCCGCCGGTTTGTTTAAGAAAGTTGGCAAACAGTTCATGACCCTGTTCGGTCAGGATCGACTCAGGGTGAAACTGCACCCCTTCGATGTTCAGCGTCTTGTGGCGCAGGCCCATGATCTCGTCGACCGAGCCATCTTCAAGCTGGGTCCAGGCCGTCAGCTCCAGGCAATCCGGCAGGGTGTCGCGCTTGACCACCAACGAGTGGTAACGGGTCACGGTCAGCGGATTGTTCAGACCCTGGAACACTCCGGTATCGAGGTGATAAACCGGACTGGTCTTGCCGTGCATCACCTGGCGCGCGCGTACCACATCGCCGCCAAAGGCCTGGCCGATGGACTGATGGCCCAGGCACACGCCCAGGATCGGTAGTTTGCCCGCAAAGTGCTTGATGGCTTCAAGAGAGATGCCCGCCTCATTCGGCGTGCATGGACCGGGCGAGACCACAATGCGCTCGGGCTGGAGCGCTTCGATCTGGGCCACGGTCAACTCATCGTTGCGTACCACCTTGACCTCGGCACCCAACTCGCCGAGGTACTGCACAACGTTGTAAGTAAAAGAGTCGTAATTATCGATCATCAGCAACATGTTGCTAAACCTCTGAATTCACTGACATTCAAAACTGTTTTCAGAATGCATTACCCGCAGTTTCGATTGCTGGATTGAACACACCAACCGAGGGGTAGCCATTCAGGAAAACGCAGGGGGCAGGTCCGGCGAGGCCGGCAGAGAAATATTAGGCGCGCCAACGCCAACGGCCATGGGCCTTGAGAACTCGCATAAAGAGTTTGCTGATGATCAACACAGGAAGGGTCTCATTTCTACGTCATGGCACAGTAACGTAGCCTTGCAACAGGTGCAACACGGGGCAGCACATACGGGGAAAAACACCTGTTAAGTACTTTGTGACTTTGTTTTTCATGAAACATTTAATACAGATTGTCTTGCTAAGGTCTGTAACCCAAATAATAAAAACAGGTCGTCACATGCGCAGGTTTTCCCTAATTATCCCCCTGGCGGGATGTATCTTGTCCGTCGTCAGTGAACGAGCAGTTGCAGCACCCTCCCCGTACTCCACCATGATTGTGTTCGGCGACAGCCTGAGCGACTCGGGGCATTATCCAGGGGTAGGCAGTGGCATGCGTTTCACCAATCTCACCGGACCGACGTACAAGGAATACCGGGGTGAGGAATATGCTGGCGTTGCGCCCACTCGGCTGGGCATAAAACTGGGTATCGCACCCGCAGATCTGCGCCCGTCCACATCGCCGGGTAACTTTCTCACCGGGGAACCCGACGGCAACAACTGGGCGGTGGGCGGCTATCGCACAGACCAGATACTCAATTCCATCAAGACCGAGTCAAAGGTCGCCTTCCCGGATGACTGGGCCTTCGTAGGCGGCTACGTCCTGCGCAGCAAGCCTGGTTACCTTGTGCAGAACAGCTTCACGGCTGACCCCAAGGCGTTGTATTTCATTTCAGGTGGCGGCAATGACTTTCTCCAAGGCAAGGTCACCAACCCCGCCGAAGCAGGCCAAGCCGCACAAAGGCTGGCGGCAAGCGCCCACACCCTGCAACAGGCAGGGGCACGCTACATCATGGTCTGGCTGCTGCCCGATCTGGGCCTCACGCCAGCCGTTTACGGTACACCCACACAGGCTGGCACCAGCGCCCTGAGCGCTCTGTTCAATCATGAGCTAACCCAGCAACTGGCGCAGATTGACGCCGAGGTGATCCCCCTCAATATCCCGCTGCTGCTGCGTGAAGCCATCGCAGACCCCACCCGTTATGGCCTGGCACTGGGGCAGGACCTTGTCGCGACCTGTTTCAACGGCGAAGAGTGTACGGAAAACCCGCAGTACGGCCTCAACAGCGCAACCCCCAACCCGGCCAAACTGCTGTTCAACGACTCGGTACACCCCACCGAGACAGGACAACAGCTGATTGCCGACTATGCCTACTCATTGCTGGCCGCCCCATGGGAGCTGACCTTGTTACCCGTCATGGCCCAAGGCTCGCTAAACGCCCATCAAGACCAACTGCGTCACCAATGGGCTGGCGATAACGGCCATTGGCAAGCCGTTGGCCAATGGAGACCCCTGCTCGCCGGTGGCGGGCAACGCCTGGAAATCGACAAGCAGGCCACGTCCGTGAGTGCCGATGGCAAAGGCTACAACCTGAACATCGGCACCAGCTACAGGCTGGATGAAACCTGGCGATTTGGCGTTGCAGGCGGGTTTTACCGGCAACGCCTGGAGACCGGAGCCAATGAATCGGACTACAAGCTCAACAGCTATATGGGCAGCGTGTTTGCCCAATACCAGCACAATCACTGGTGGGGTGATGCCGCACTGACTTTGGGCAGGTTGGATTACGACAGCCTAAAGCGTAAATTCGCGCTTGGTGTGGGTGAAGGCATGGAGCAAGGCCAGGCCGACGGACATCTGCGGGCATTAAGTACACGCCTGGGGTATGAAATCGCACAGGCTGCAGACCTGTGGCAGCTGTCGCCTTTTATCAGCGCCGACTACTCGCGGGTGGAAGTTAACCGCTATGAAGAAAAGGGCCGACGTTCGACTGCATTGAACTACGAAGAGCAGACACTGGTTTCAAAGCGCCTGGGCGCGGGTTTGCTCGCCAGTTACCAGGCCACCCCACAGACTCTGCTGTTCGGCGAAGCCGCCCATGAGCATGAGTTCCAGAGCGATACCCAGCGCCTGAATACCGCGCTCAACAGCCTGCCCAACAATCGCTTCAAACTCGAAGGCTATACGCCGCCAAGCAACCTCGGGCGTATCAGCCTGGGGGCTAGCCACAGGCTGACCGCCGACCTCAGGCTGCAGGCGACTTATAACGTAAGGAAAAGTGATGGCGTGACGCAACAGGGCGCCAATATCGGGCTAAGTCTGAATTACTAAAGCCTGTGGAAGGGAGCGGGCACGCTCGCTCCCACAAGCCGGTTGCAGGTTTTTAATCCCGCGGGGTGTGCTCGGCCAGGGCCACGGCACGGAACATTGCTCGGCGCTTGTTCAGCGTTTCTTCCCATTCCAGGGCCGGGACCGAGTCAGCAACAATGCCGCCACCGGCCTGCACATGCAGCTCTCCGTCCTTGATCACTGCAGTACGGATCGCAATCGCTGTATCCATATTGCCGTTCCAGGCGAAGTACCCCACAGCCCCGCCATACACACCGCGCTTGACCGGTTCCAGTTCGTCGATGATTTCCATCGCACGAATTTTCGGTGCGCCAGACAACGTACCCGCCGGCAGAATCGCCCGCAGTGCATCCATCGCCGTCAGCCCGCTTTTAAGCTGGCCGGTGACGTTGGACACAATGTGCATGACGTTGGAATAACGCTCGATCACCATTTTCTCGGTGAGCTTGACCGAACCGACTTCAGATACACGACCCGTGTCATTACGGCCCAGGTCGATCAGCATCAGGTGCTCGGCGATTTCCTTGTCATCACTGAGCAGGTCTTCTTCAAGCGCCAGATCAGCCTCTTCGGTTGCGCCACGCGGACGCGTGCCGGCAATCGGGCGTACGGTAATCAGATTGTCTTCAACCCGTACCAGCACTTCCGGCGAGCTGCCCACAACATGGAAGTCGCCAAAGTTGAAGAAGTACATATACGGCGTAGGGTTGAAGCAGCGCAGAGCGCGATACAGGTCGATGGGCGCAGCCTTGAAGTCGATGGACATGCGCTGCGAGGGCACTACCTGCATGCAATCGCCCGCAAGGATGTAGTCCTTGATGGTATCGACGGCTTTCTCGTAATCGCCCTGGGTGAAGCTGGAGCGAAACACCGGGTCAGCCGACTGCTGCGCTGTAAAGTCCAGGCCGCGACGCGGGGTAATCGGTTGACGCAGTTGTTCAAGCAGCGCCTCAAGCCGGGCCTGGCCTTCTTCATAAGCCTCAGGCTGAGCCGGGTCGACCAGCACAATCGCGTGCATCTTGCCCGCTAGGTTGTCGAACACCACCACGGCGTCCGATACCATCAGCAAAATATCCGGCACACCCAGAGGATCGGGGTTCGGGCACTTGCCCAGGCGTTTCTCCACATAACGTACGCAGTCATAGCCGAAATAGCCCACCAGGCCACCGTTGAAACGCGGTAAGCCGGCGATGGTCGGCACGTTGTAACGGGCCTTGAACTGCTCGACGAAGGTCAGTGGATCCTCAACCTCACAGGCTTCGATCTCGACACCGTCATGGGTCACGCTGACCTGATGATCATGCACACGCAACACAGTGCGGCATGGCAAGCCAATAATCGAATAACGCCCCCACTTCTCGCCGCCCTGCACCGACTCCAGCAAATAGGAGTTGGGCTGATCGGCCAGCTTCAGGTAGATCGACAACGGCGTGTCGAAGTCAGCCAGGGTTTCGCGTGCAAGGGGGATACGGTTATAGCCGGCAGCGGCCAAACGCAGGAATTCTTCGCGGATCATGAGGTGCCTCGTGGTCTGAGGGTAAAACGGTCAGGTATGCAAACGTGCCGACTGCGCGGCCAGATTCAAGTCAGGCGCGCCAACGCCAGCGGGCCAGGGCCTTGATGACTTTCATCCAGAGTTTGCGGGTGACCACCACGATGGAATCTCTTCGAGAGGGGGAAACAGAATTGCCCAACGTTATCTCAGGCGCAGATTCTAAGCAACCGGCTATCAGCTCTTGCAGGTTACCAATCACCATATCCGGTGACTCTTCTTCAATCGGGCGACCGTGGTTGTAGCCGTAACTCAGCGCTACGCAACGAACACCGGCAGCCTTGGCGGCCAGCACGTCATTTCGCGAATCGCCGACAAATATCGATTGCGCGGGAGTAGCGCCAGCCATTTTCATTACAAACAGTAAGGCTGCAGGGTCGGGTTTTGTCTGTGGCAGGGTGTCGCCACCGATAATCCAGCGGAAAAACCGCCCCAGTTTCAACTCATCCAGTAATGGCGCCACAAAGCGTTCGGGCTTGTTGGTGATCAGGGCCATTTCAACGCCCTGTTTTTGCAGCCACTTGAGGCTTTCGCGCACACCGGGGTAAACCTTGGTGTGTGCATGGCCACCGTCGTAGGCTTCCATGAAAATTTCCAGTGCCTGTTCGGCCTCTGTGTCATCAACACCACTGCCGTCCATATTCCCGGCCAGGGCACGGCGCACCAGCATGGGCGCGCCGTTACCGATCCACAGCCGTACGTTTTCAATCCCGGCGGGCGGACGACCGAGCTTGAGCAGCATGGCCTCCACGGCAACGGCCAAATCCGGTACCGAATCAATCAGGGTGCCATCCAGATCGAACATCACCAATTTTGGCAGCTGCCCCTGGAGTAGCTGCTCAAAGCGGCTCATGGGCGGGCCAACGCAAGCTCGGCACGCATTTTCTGAATCACTTCTTCATAGTTTGGCGTGTTGAAAATGGCGGAGCCGGCGACAAAGGTATCGGCACCGGCTTCAGCGATTTCACGGATATTGCCAACGTTTACGCCGCCGTCGATTTCCAGGCGAATCTCGCGACCGCTGGCATCGATCAGGGCACGGGCTTCGCGCAGTTTGTTGAGCGTGCCGGGAATGAATTTTTGCCCGCCAAAGCCCGGGTTCACGCTCATCAGCAAGATCATGTCGACCTTGTCCATCACGTACTTGAGCACATCCAGCGGGGTGGCCGGGTTGAACACCAGACCTGCCTTGCAGCCGCCTTCGCGGATCAGTTGCAGGGAGCGGTCGATGTGCTGGGTCGCTTCGGGGTGGAAGGTGATATAGGTGGCGCCGGCTTCGATAAAGTCGCCGATGATGCGATCGACCGGGCTGACCATCAGATGCGCATCAATCGGTGCGGTGACGCCGTACTTGCGCAGGGCGGCGCAGACCATCGGGCCGATGGTCAGGTTGGGTACGTAATGGTTGTCCATGACATCGAAGTGAACGATATCAGCACCCGCGGCGAGTACGTTGTCCACTTCTTCGCCGAGACGGGCGAAATCGGCGGAAAGAATCGATGGGGCAATAGCGAAGGGCTGCATGACGCACCTTTTAGTGGGCTAAACACGGTGGCGCGCATTGTATACCGCTGGCTATGTGCCGCACACCGTAGCAGCGATGATTGGCCATTTGTAGCAGCTGCCGAAGGAACGAGGCTGCGTTCGGTTGCGCAGCGACCGTAAACCCTCAACCCCGGTTTTAGATGACACACCGTGTTGCCTGTTTTTACGACGGCTTCGCCGCCGAACGCAGCCTCGTTCCTTCGGCAGCTGCTACGCAAAGTGCAATATCCGGTTAAGTGTTTACTTTGATACTTGCCGATGGCTGATCTAGCGTTAGAAAAAAACAGACCGAGGGCAAAGGATTGCCAATTTCAAACAACGCTTGTCACCTGCGCACAGGGCGCTACTCCGAACCCGGCCACATTTACCTGCTCACCGCCGTCACCGAGCTACGGCGACCCGTATTTACCGACTTCCATCTAGGCCGTCTTGTGGTGAACCAACTCCGGCATGCTCACGACGACGGCATCGTCAGGTCCATCGCCTGGGTGGTCATGCCTGACCACTGCCACTGGCTCGTAGAGTTACGTACCAAAACCCTGGGCGAGTTGATGTGCCGATTCAAGTCACGCAGCAGCATTACGGTCAATCAAGCATGCCGATCCAGTGAGCGAATCTGGCAAAGGGGCTATCACGACAGGGCTGTCAGACAGGAAGAGGACATTAAAAACATCGCCCGCTACATCATCAAAAACCCGATCCGCTCTCAACTGACCTCGCGGATCGGTGATTACCCCCTGTGGGATGCCTGCTGGATCTAGACCCGAGCCGTACGCATTTTCTCGCTACGCCCACGCAACCACACCAGGAGCCGATAACTCACAGAGAGCAAAAACATTTCATCTCAACCTTCATACCCTGACAAATACTGATCAACCCATTACGCTGCCGGTACTACTTCTGGCCTGGAATAACCGATGCTTTCTTATCGTCTGGCACTACCGGCTTTGTGCCTGTCGCTGATATTGCCGTTCGCCCTGCCAGTGCTTGCAGCCGATACCAAGCCCCAAGTCGAGCCAGAACCCGCAGTTCGCGCACCCCTGCCCGAGCGCAGTCTGGAAGATGCGGCGGCCCTTGAGCGGCAATTGCCGCAACATGAGCAACAACAACTGCAAGCACCCAATGACAGTTTTCTCGCCCTGTGGAAGCCCGCAAACAGCAGCGCCCCCGAGGGTGCGGTCATCATCATCCCCGGAGCCGGTGAAACCGCTGACTGGCCACTGACCGTCAGCCCTCTGCGCAACAAGCTGCCGGACGCCAACTGGGCCAGCCTGAGCCTGAGTCTGCCGGACATGCAAAGCGAAGCCAGCCAGCCGCGCGAAGCCGAACCAGAGAAACCTCCTGCTGCAATTGCGACTGACAGTAGCAGCAAGGCAGCCACCACCACGGCCAAACCCATCGAGCAGGCCGCCAGTGACGGCACCGAAAGCACGGAATCCGAAGCGGCTCAAACCGGGCAAGACCTGGACAAGGCCGATGCCGAGCGCATCTTCGCCCGTATTGATGCAGCGATTGCCTTTGCCCAGCACCAGAACATGCGCACTGTCGTTCTGCTCGGCCATGGTTCCGGGGCCTACTGGGCGTCGCGTTATATCAGTACCAAGCATCCTGCCCAGATCCAGAAACTGATCATGGTGTCTGCCCGCAAACCTGTGTTGGCAGAGCCGGACCTGAGCCAGTTGACCCCGGCCCTCAACGTGGCGCTGCTGGATATCTTCTATAAAGACCAACCCCTGGCCCGCGAAGCCGCCCTGCAAAGATTGCAGGCCAGCAAGCGAGCCAACGGGTCGAATTTCAAGCAGGTCGGATTGTTCGCCACCCCGGGCAACCGGGATGGTGAACAGGAGCAGTTGTTTCGCCGTGTACGCGGCTGGCTCAGCCCGCAACCTGTGGATAAGTAAACTGCGCTAAAAACCACGCCGTTCACGGATCGAGGCGTAGGCCTGGTGCAGTTCACGGGTTTTTTCCGTGGCCTCGCGCACCTGCGCCGGGCCCGCACCGCTGCCGGCAACCTTGTCCGGGTGATGACGACTGAGCAGGCGGCGATAGGCTCGCTTGATTTGCTCAGGATCACTGGCCTCGGTCACCCCCAGCAGAAGCAGCGCTTGCCGGTAGGTACCGCCACGGGTCGCCAGCGGTTTGGGCTGAGGCTCATGTTCGCCACCCAACACCAGAACCTGTTGGCGGGTCCAGCCCAGCCAGCCCCCCCAAAGCACTATCAGCTCACGTTCCTGGGGAGCCACCCGGCCATCGGCCAGGATCATTCGCCAGCAGGCACGCAATACACCTTCTGCCGCATGAGGCTGAGCCTTGAGCCGTTTCAGGTAACCGCGCAGCGAATCAGTACCGGATTTGCCACGGTTGAACGCGGCAATGGCACGCTTTTGCGCTGCAGGCTCCATATCGAGCTGACGCATTTCCAGCCGCGCCTGCTCGATATGCTTGCCCACCACCTGTCCGCCGCTTTTGGCCAGACGACCGAGCAACACAAACAACAACTCATCGTTGCGCAGCACCGGCCGGGCACCAAAACGCTCAAGCAGATCGGCCCAACTGTGCAGTTGCAAGCGCCGGTCGAGCGCCTGCCCCAGTAAAGCACCGAGCATGGCCCCCGGAATACTGGCTATGAAAAAGCCTGCTCCGGCTCCGATCAGAGTCCCTGGCCACAACATGCTAGCGCGCGTCCTTGATCAACGACTCGACCTCGGCCAGGCGCTCGTGCGTCCCTACATCCACCCAATGCCCTTGCAATCGCTCACCTGTCACTTGCCCTGCCGCCATGGCGTTACGTAATAGCGGTGCCAGTTTGAATGCACCCGCCGTACAGCCCCTGAACAGATCGGGGTGAAGCACGGCGATACCGCTGTAGGTCAGCGTATCGGCACCCGACATGCCATCTTGAACCTGTCCGCCGCTCAAGCTGAAATCACCGCTCGTGTGGTGTGCCGGGTTATCCACAAGAACCAGATGAGCCAGCCCGGTCAACGGCTGACGCAAGGCAGCAAACTCGTAATCGGTCCAGATATCACCGTTCACCACGGCAAAGGGGTCATCGCCAAGCAACGCCAGCGCCTGGAAAATTCCGCCACCGGTCTCTAGCGGTTCGCCTTCCGGGGAGTACTGGATGCTGACACCAAACTGCGAACCGTCGCCCAGATGATCTTCAATTTGCTGACCCAGCCAGGCATGGTTGATCACAATGTCGGTAAAACCTGCCGCGGCCAGCGCCCGCAAGTGGTACTCGATCAACGGCACGCCACCCACACGCACCAAGGGCTTTGGTGTATGCAGGGTCAGTGGCCGCAAGCGCTCGCCCTTACCGGCGGCCAGAATCATCGCCTTCATGCATCGACCTCGCTGACCAGCCCCAGACTGCTGAACAACTCACCCAGCTCTGCCAGCTCGGGACGTCGCGCCAGCACAGCTTCTATATAAGAGAAGAAGCGCGGTACATCGGCCAGATAGCGTGGTTTGCCATCGCGATGACAAATGCGGGCAAAAATGCCGATCACTTTCAAATGCCGCTGCACACCCATCAGGTCGCTGGCGCGCAAGAATTCTTCAAAATCGCGCTGCACCGGGATGCCCAACGGCAGCGCCAGCTTCCAGTAATCCTGCAGCCAGTTGCGCACACGCTCTTCAGGCCAGCTCAAGAAGGCGTCCTTGAACAGGCACGTAATGTCGTACGTCACCGGGCCATACACTGCGTCCTGGAAATCCAGCACCCCAGGATTGGGAATGCTGAGCATCAGGTTGCGCGGCATAAAGTCGCGGTGCACCAGCACTTTGGGCTGCGCCAGGGCACTGTCGATCAGCAGCGTACTGACTCGTTGCCAGACGGCCTGTTGCTGCTCATTGAAATCCACCCCCAGGTGAGCTCGCACGTACCACTCGGGGAACAGCTCCAGCTCGCGACGCAACAAGGCCACGTCATAGCTGGGCAAAGGCTCGGTCATCGGCAATTGCTGAAAGGCCAGCAAGGCTTCAATGGCATCCTTGAACAACTCGTCGGCGTTGCTGCTGTTGATCACGTCCAGGAAGGTCTTGTTGCCCAGATCGTTGAGCAATAGAAAGCCGCGATCAAGATCCTGAGCGTAAATTTTCGGTACGTTAATCAGGCAAGTTCGCAAAAAATCAGCAATATCGACGAAAGGTTTGCAGTTTTCCTGGGGCGGCGGCGCGTCCATGACAACAAAACTGCGGCCCTCGCCCTCCCAGCGAAAATAGCGTCTGAAGCTCGCATCGCTACTGGCAGCAGTCAACGTGGCCGGGGGCACAGCTCCCCAACCCTCATTCTCGAACACGGTTGCCAGTTGCTCATCCAGCCAAACTTTCAGGTGTTGCAGGCGTACATCTTGGTCAGGCATTACAAGGGTCTCCGACGGCGCTAGCCGTCAAGCGGGTCATGCTTTATTATCCAGAATCTTTTCCAGACCATCGATAGGCGTGCGGTCCCCCACCGCGGGCTGATGGCACGCAGGAAGCCCGGACTAATAAGATGGCATTGAAATCCCCCGCGTTTCGTAAAAAATTTCCGTTGCTGGTAACCGGCAGTTTGCTGGCCATGCAACCTCTCGCCACGCCGTTCGCGTTTGCCGAGGAGCAGTATGACTGTTCCGTGTCGGCTACGGGGGGCTGGGATTGCGCACCAAAAACCAACGTGGCGCAACTGCCACCGCGTCCTGCGCACGGTGACGGGTCTGTGGGTGCCAGCGGTGAAACCAGCGAGCAGGCCAAACAGGCCCCGCTGGTCACCGAGGCCAAAGGCCGTGGGCTCAAGGCGCGCAGTGACGATTACAGTCACCTCGACTGGGTGCCCCGGGACAAGCTGACCGCTGCCCAGTTGGCCGAAACCGGCCCGTACTGCTCCGGTTCGTACGTAGAGCCCATCCGTCCGGGCATGAACGACCCCACCAGCAAAAGCGACGCCCCGACCTTTATCGGCGCCAAAGCCTCCCGCTATGAGCAGGAAGAGCAGGTTGCGACCCTGGCCGGTGACGTAGTCATGCGCCAGGGCAGCATGCAGATCGAAGCCGACGAAGCCAGCCTGTACCAGGCTGAAAGCCGTGGCGAGCTCAACGGCAAGGTGCGCCTGCGTGACAACGGCGCACTGATCGTCGGCGACCACGCCGATGTGCAACTGGACACGGGTGCGGCCAAGGTCGACAACGCCGAATATGTGCTGCACAAGTCGCGCATCCGCGGCAGTGCGCTGTATGCCAAGCGTGCCGAAGACTCGATCATCCGCCTCAAGGATGGTACCTACACCACCTGCGAGCCAAACAGCAACGCCTGGCAGCTCAAGGGCAATAACATCACGTTGAACCCGGCCACCGGTTTCGGTACGGCCACCAACGTGACGCTGCGGGTCAAGGACATTCCGGTGTTCTACACCCCGTACATCTATTTCCCGATCGACGATCGCCGCCAGTCCGGTTTCCTGCCGCCGTCCTTCAGCAGCAGCACCGACACCGGCTTTATGCTCGTGACCCCGTACTACTTCAACCTGGCACCCAACTACGATGCCACGTTGTACCCGCGCTACATGACCAAGCGCGGCCTGTTGATGGAAGGCGAGTTCCGCTACCTGACCGAATCGAGCGAAGGCCAGTTCGGTGCCGCGTACCTCAACGACGACAACGACGACCGCAAGCGCCAGACCGACTACACCGACAAGCGCTACATGCTTAACTGGCAGCACAAGGGTGGTCTCGACTCCCGTGTACTGACCGAAGTCGACTACACCAAAATCAGCGATCCGTATTACTTCCAGGACCTGGAAAGTGACCAGATCGGCGTTGAAAGCCGTGACTACCTGAACCAGCAGGGCGCCGTCAGCTACCGTGGCGATGACTACACCGCCAAGCTGAACGTGCAGGCCTATCAACTGGCCACCGTTACCCAGATCACGCCTTACGACAAGCTGCCGCAACTTACCCTCGATGGCATGCTGCCAAATCATCCGGGTGGCCTGAACTTCGCCTACAACACCGAGCTGGTACGGTTTGACCGCAGCCTGGAAAACGGCCAGTACACCAACGAGGACGGCACCACCGCCAATCGTCTGGATACCAACGTGACCGGCCTGGCCCGTGCCAACGGCACACGCATGAACCTTGCCCCAAGTGTCAGCCTGCCGCTGAACTGGAGCTATGGCTTCCTGACGCCGTCCCTGAAGTACATGTACACCCAGTACGATCTGGATCTGGATGGCACCGGCAAGACTCAGTTGACCAGTGCTGGTGGCAAGTTCGACAGCTCGGTCAACCGCAGCGTGCCAATCGCCAGCGTTGACAGCGGCCTGTACTTCGACCGCAACACCAACTGGTTCGGCACCGACTACCGCCAGACCCTGGAGCCGCGGGCGTTCTACCTGTATGTGCCGGAACGCAATCAGGATGACATCCCGATCTTCGACACCAGCGAAAGCACCTTCAGCTATTCCTCGCTGTGGCGTGACAACCGCTTTACCGGTACTGACCGTGTAGGCGACGAGAACAAGCTGTCGCTGGGTCTGACCAGCCGCCTGATCGAAGACAACGGCTTTGAACGTCAACGCATCAGCGTGGGCCAGGCCTACTACTTCAAGGATCGCAAAGTTCAGTTGCCAGGTATTGATGCTGACCGTGCCGATGCGACTGCCGGCATGTCTCCGTATGCACTGGAATACGCCTATCGCTTCAACCGCGACTGGCGTGCAACCGCTGACTACAACTGGGACCCGGAAAGCCACAGCCCGCGCTCAGGCAGTGCGATGATGCACTACCAGCCTGAAGACAACCCGAACAAGGTGGTCAACGTCGGCTATCGCTACCGCAACGACCAGGTTCGCTACGACCAGTACACCGGTAAATGGGTAGTGGGCGGTGGTGACTACGGCACCCCTGGCCAACCGGGTTACATCAAGGATTACTACAAAATCCAGCAGCACGACTTCTCGGTTATCTGGCCGATCGTGCCGCAATGGAACGCCATCAGCCGCTGGCAGTACGACTACAACCGCAACCGTACCCTGGAAGCCTTCGGTGGCTTCGAGTACGACAACTGCTG
>Ga0256410_1000764_pt1 | contig 28214 bp, 26 predicted proteins | sample PhyWR1_FD_185983 | JGI IMG/M metagenome (GOLD analysis project Ga0256410, IMG submission 185983) | Leaf surface microbial communities from wheat plants in UC Gill Tract Community Farm, Albany, California, United States - DLSL W.R1 | ecosystem: Host-associated > Plants > Phyllosphere >... | reverse complement strand
ATCTGGACCTCGGAAAAAGCCGAAGTGCAGGGTTCTGCCCAGATCCAGCAGAAAATCGAGCAGGCGCGCCAGGAGCTTGAAGTGGCCCGCCGCAGCGGCAACCTCAACCGCATGGCCGAGTTGCAGTACGGGATCATCCCTGATCTGGAACGCAGCCTGCAGATGGTCGACGAGCACAGCGGCAAAACTGAAAACCAGTTGTTGCGCAGCAAAGTGACTGAAGAGGAAATCGCGGAAGTGGTATCGAAGTGGACGGGTATCCCGGTCTCCAAGATGCTCGAAGGCGAACGCGACAAGCTGATGAAAATGGAAAGCCTGTTGCATGAGCGCGTGATTGGCCAGGACGAGGCCGTAGTGGCTGTGTCCAACGCCGTGCGGCGTTCCCGTGCCGGCCTGAGTGACCCGAACCGTCCTAGCGGCTCGTTCATGTTCCTCGGCCCGACCGGTGTGGGTAAAACCGAGTTGTGCAAGGCGCTGGCCGAGTTCCTCTTTGATACTGAAGAGGCGATGGTGCGGATCGATATGTCCGAGTTCATGGAGAAACATTCCGTGGCTCGACTGATCGGTGCACCACCAGGCTATGTGGGCTACGAAGAAGGCGGTTATCTGACCGAAGCGGTACGGCGCAAGCCTTACTCGGTGATCCTGCTGGATGAAGTCGAGAAGGCTCACCCGGACGTGTTCAACGTGTTGCTGCAAGTGCTGGAAGACGGTCGCCTGACTGACAGCCACGGCCGTACCGTGGACTTCCGCAACACGGTGATCGTGATGACCTCCAACCTGGGCTCTGCACAGATCCAGGAACTGGTAGGCGATCGCGAAGCGCAACGCGCAGCGGTGATGGATGCGGTCAGCACCCACTTCCGTCCGGAGTTCGTGAACCGGATCGACGAAGTGGTGATCTTCGAGCCTCTGGCCCGTGATCAGATTGCTGGCATCGCCGAAATCCAGTTGGGTCGTCTGCGCAGTCGTCTGGCTGAGCGTGACTTGAGCCTTGAGCTGAACCAGGATGCTCTGGACAAGCTGATTGCGGTTGGTTACGACCCGGTTTATGGCGCACGCCCTCTGAAACGTGCGATCCAGCGCTGGATCGAGAACCCGCTGGCACAACTGATCTTGTCCGGTCAGTTCTTGCCTGGCACCACCGTGACAGCCAGCGTGAAGGACGACGAAATCGTCTTCGCATAAGGTTTGAAAGCGGTGTTTTAAGAGAGGCCTCGCTTTGCGAGGCCTTTTTTTTCTAGGGTGTTGATCTGTAAGGAAAACGCTTGTAATATGCGCCCCGCAGCAAGCAACCCGTAATAGCGACTTGGCCCAAACCGAGAAGCCCGCTGGAAGAGCTAAGTAATTGTCTTCTAACGAAAAATAAGGGTTGACAAGGCTTTTAAAGCTTGTAGAATAGCCGACCTCAGAGACGCCAACGCAGCGATGCGAAGAACTCGAAGAGTGTTGCTAAGCAGTAAGGCAGCAACGTTACAAATTGAAATATGTAGTTCCGCGATAGCTCAGTTGGTAGAGCAAATGACTGTTAATCATTGGGTCCCTGGTTCGAGTCCAGGTCGTGGAGCCATTTTCAAGCCGGGGTATAGCGCAGTCCGGTAGCGCGCCTGCTTTGGGAGCAGGATGTCAGGAGTTCGAATCCCCTTACCCCGACCATTTTTGGGTCGTTAGCTCAGTTGGTAGAGCAGTTGGCTTTTAACCAATTGGTCGTAGGTTCGAATCCCACACGACCCACCATTTTTGGCTCCAGTTCGCTGGGGTTAGATCTTAAGATCAGAGGCCAAAAGCACTGATCGAAGAAGGCGCCTCTTGAAGGTGCTTTTTTTTACCGGGGTATAGCGCAGTCCGGTAGCGCGCCTGCTTTGGGAGCAGGATGTCAGGAGTTCGAATCCCCTTACCCCGACCATTTTCTGCCCGGCAGTAATGGGTATAGAAAATAAGGCGCTGATGCCAGTTGCATCAGAGGCCATAAAAGAGCGTCCTTACGGACGCTTTTTTATTGTTGTAAAAGTTGAAATATGCAGTTCCGCGATAGCTCAGTTGGTAGAGCAAATGACTGTTAATCATTGGGTCCCTGGTTCGAGTCCAGGTCGTGGAGCCAGTTTCAAAGAATTTTTGGGTCGTTAGCTCAGTTGGTAGAGCAGTTGGCTTTTAACCAATTGGTCGTAGGTTCGAATCCCACACGACCCACCATGTTCGGCTCCAGTAGCCATAAAAAAAGCGTCCATTGGACGCTTTTTTTATGCCTGTAGGAAACGTAACCCTGTAGTCGCAGCCTTCGTTCTTCGGCAGCTGCTACGAGGTTTTTGCTTCAGCTTGGGTTTGCAGCCTTGTTGTCCGCGTCCTGAAGATCCTGCAGCGCGGCCGAATACTGATCTGCTTCTGCCTTGGGCACCATCTGCCATGACGGCTTGCGCAATGCATAGAAGATAAACGGCGGCACGCCTGCGACGATCAATCCCAGCAACAAAATCCCCGCATATTCGAAAAACGGCATGCTGCTGAAACTGTTGGGCGGAATAAAGCCGAAAATCAGCGCCACGCAGGTTGAAAACAACCCCAGGTAGCACCAGCCATGCAGCCCCTTGAGCACATAGCCGCGTTTTACATTGGGCTGTGTTTTACGCAGTTTCATGGCCGCCATAAACATGAATACGTAGATGATCAGGTACATCAGCGCCGCCATCGCACTGATCATCCAGAAGGCATCGGATACATTGTCGAAAAAGATGTAAATCGTCGACAGCAGCGTGACGATAACGGCCTGTAAATACAGAATGTTTTTTTGCACGCCTTTTTTGTTCACTTCCTGCATCACAGGTGGAAGCATTCCGGCCTTACCGACGAACAGCAAGCCGGTAGACGGCCCGGCAGTCCAGGCCAGTACCCCGCCCAACGCACCGATAATCAGCAAAATGGCCATGATCGGGGTTGCCCATGGCATGTCGAAGCCCTGGAAGAACGCAGCGTAAGCCTGGATAACCCCGGCGGTAAGGCTGGTTGAGTCAGCGGGTACCACCAGCGAAATCGCCACCGTGGGCGGGATAAACACCAGCAGGATCATAAAGAAGGCCAAGAGAATCGCCCGGGGCATTTCCTTTTGCGGGTTACGCAATTCACGGGCGTGAATGGCGTTCATTTCGATACCGGCAAACGCCAGGAAGTTACTCACAATCAGTACCAGGCCGGTAATGGCGCCGGTAAATTCCTGCCAGAAGTCCGGGTGCAGGTTGCGCGAGCCGGATTTGACTGTGGAGTGGGTATCGAAAATGGCCGGGATCAAGGCATCCCAAGTCAACGGGGTGGCTGATTTATGCCCCAGCACCAGCCAGGCGACGCCGAGCAAAACCAGCAGCGCGGCGGGTAATGCGGTGCCCAGCAGCATGAACCATGACGTCAGCTTCGACAGTGCTGTCAGCCCGTTAAGTGCCACAAATGTCGATAGCCAGTATAAAACGATGATGACGGCGGCAGTAAATACACCGCTTTTGGCCAGTTCAGGGTTGATCAGATACGCCATGGTGCTGGCGCCAAACCCGAGCACAATCGGGTACCAGACCACCACTTGTACCCACATGAACCACATGATGAAAAAGCCCGGGCGGTCGCCGTAGGCTTGTCTTACCCAGCCATAAATCCCGCCGTTCCAGCCTGTGCCCAGTTCAGAGGCGACCAGGGATACCGGAATGAAAAACAGCAGTGCGGGGATGACATAGAGAAAGACCGAGCCCAGGCCATAGACGGCCATGCTGGGTAACGAACGAATACTGGCAACAGCGGCAACCATCATAAAGCAGATGGTCAGCCAGGACATGTAGGTTTTAGCTTTGCTGGTGGTAGCCATAAGTATCCCGCTCCCTTACGCGAATTCGTGCAACAGGCTCAGATTGAGCGTGCGGCTAAGGTATTCGGCGGCCAGTTGACCGCGAACGCTGTTACCGGCTCCGTCCAGTGGCGGGGCAAAGGCGGCGATGGCGCACACCCCCGGAACCACAGCCAGAATGCCGCCGCCGACCCCGCTTTTTCCGGGCAGGCCGACTTTGTAGTACCAGTCCCCGGTGGTGTCATACAGGCCATTCAGGGTCATCTCGGAGAGGATTGGCGCCACGTTGTTGGCCCGAACCGCGCGTTTTCCGCTGATCGGGTTGACGCCACCATTGGCCAGGGTAGCGCCCATGGTCACCAGGTCATGGCAGGTGATCGCCACGGAACATTGACGGGTGTAGACGGCGCACACTTCCATCGGGTCGGCGTACATATAGCCGTAACTCTGCAATAGCCAGGCAATGCCGCGGTTGTGCTGGTTGGTCTTGGCTTCCGATTGATAAACCTCGTCGTTGACCGTCAGTTCACGCCCGGCGAAAAGGTTGTAAGTCGCCTGGATCTGGTCCCAGCGCGCTTGCGCCGTATCGGCTTCGAGGAGGCTGACAGTGGCCATGGCGCCTGCGTTTACAAAGGGGTTGAGCGGTCGGCCCTTATGCAGTTCCAGGGCAATCACCGAGTTGAACGGCTCACCTGTGGGGTCGCAACCGATCTTGCTGCGCAAGGCTTGCGGTCCCACTTCATCGAGTACATGGGCGAGGGTGAATACCTTGGAAATCGACTCGATGGCGAAGGCGTAATCGGTGTCGCCGACTTCTGCATGGGTACCGTCGCAGAACATGATGCTGATGCCGAACAGATGGGATGGCACTGAGGCCAGGTAAGGGATGTAGCTGGCGTTCTTGCCGTGCTGATTGCTGGCAAACCGTTGCAGGGACTGGTCCAGCGCCTGTTTTACCGTGCTGTCTACGGTCGTGGGTCTTTGCTTCATCGTGCTCGCTCCGTGAGTACTATCGAGAATCGAGACTATAGATCGGAAAATGCACGGTGGTCGGAAATCGGACGGCAGACCTCAAATGCTTGGCTATGCTGGCTGGGCCGAAGCTGAGCCAGAGTTGCAACGGCGGGCTCATAGATTGACCAATACTCAAGGAGAGTTCACATGGCACTGCACCGTATCAAGCGCAACAAGGACGTCGACCCCGTATTTGGTTCTTCTGCGCTGGCTCATGCCGCTGCAATCAAGCTGTTCCCCGAGGCTGAGCAAGCGCCGGGTGAGGTTTTCCAACTGGTCCACGATGAGTTGTATCTGGATGGAAACTCCAGGCAGAACCTCGCGACCTTTTGCCAGACGTGGGAAGAGGACGAGGTCCACAAGTTGATGGACCTGTCGATCGACAAGAACATGATCGACAAGGATGAGTACCCGCAGTCTGCGGAGCTGGAAAACCGCTGTATTCATATGCTGGCGGACTTATGGCATTCGCCGGAAGCGGCTACCACCATCGGTACTTCCACCGTAGGCTCCAGCGAAGCCTGCATGCTGGGTGGTCTGGCTGCATTGTGGCGCTGGCGTGCGGTGCGCAAGGCGGCAGGCAAGCCGACAACTACGCCGAATATGGTGTGCGGTCCGGTGCAGGTGTGCTGGCACAAATTTGCCCGTTACTGGGACGTCGAAATTCGTGAAGTGCCGATGTCGGAAGGGCATTGGTTTATGACCCCCGAGGACATGCTGGAGCGGGTCGATGAAAATACCATCGTCGTAGTGCCGACCTTTGGCCAGACGTTCACCGGGCTGTATGAAACCGTAAAGCCGTTATCCGATGCTCTGGATGACTTGCAAAAAAGCACGGGTCTGAATATTGATCTGCACGTCGACGGTGCAAGTGGCGCGATGCTGGCTCCGTTTTGTGCGCCGGATATTCTTTGGGATTTCCGCGTGCCGCGGGTCAAGTCCATCAGTACCTCCGGGCACAAGTTCGGCCTGGCTCCGCTGGGCGCGGGCTGGGTGGTTTGGCGGGATGAAAAGGAACTGCCTGAAGGGCTGGTGTTTCATGTGAATTATCTGGGGGGTGATATGCCTACGTTCGCCCTTAACTTTTCACGTCCGGCCGGGCAGATCATCTCGCAGTACTACAACTTCTTGCGTCTGGGGCGTGAAGGCTATGAGCGTATTCATTCAGCCTGCTACCAGACGGCACAGTTTCTTGCGGCTGAACTGGTCAAGGTCGGACCGTTCGAGATGCTCTATAACGGTGACCCGCAGCTGGGGATTCCGGCGTTGACCTGGCGTCTGAAGCCAGGGGCGAAAACTTCATATTCGCTGTATGACCTGGCAGACCGGTTGCGCACCCGTGGCTGGCTGGTACCTGCGTATAGCTTGCCGGCAAATGTCGAGAACGTAGTGGTGCAGCGGATTCTGGTGAAGCAGGGTATGTCGATCGACATGGCCAAGTTGCTGCTGGAGGACTTTGTGCGCGCGGTGAAATTCTTTGACGAGCATCAGCCCCACGGCTTTAAAGGCCGTGAAGCCGAGGCGGGTAATCACGCGGGGCGCTGATTACGCGGCGCTGTAGATACTCTGTTGTAGATCAAGCCCTATTGTGGGAGCGAGCCTGCTCGCGAACGACCTTCGCGAGCAGGCTCGCTCCCACAGTTGCAGTTTTTACTGTCGCAGCCTTCGGCAGCGACTACAGAGTAGTCGCACTTAGTGCAGTTTCAGACGCGGCTCGGTGCCGCGTCCGATCCTGCTGCCCAGCATCAGCATCAAGGTGCGGAAGGTGCCGTACAGCGCCATCTGGTGCATGCGATATAGCGAGATATAGAACATCCGCGCCAACCAGCCTTCCAGCATAACGGTACCCATCAGGCTGCCCATCAAGTTACCCACAGCCGAAAAGCTCGACAGGGAAATCAGCGAGCCATAATCGCGGTAGGTGTAGTCCGGCAGCTGAGTTTTACCTTCAATGCGCAATTTCAGCGACTTGGCCAGCAACGACGCCTGCTGGTGAGCAGCCTGGGCGCGAGGCGGCACCAGCTTGTCGGTGCCGGGTTGCGGACAGGCGGCGCAATCGCCAAAGGCAAAAATATTCTCGTCACGGGTGGTTTGCAGGGTAGGGCGTACCACCAACTGGTTAATGCGGTTGGTTTCCAGTCCGGCAATTTCCTTCAAGAAGCCAGGTGCACGAATGCCCGCAGCCCAAACCTTCAAACTTGCAGGAATCACCTGACCATCTTTGGTTATCAAGCTGTCAGCAGTTACTTCGCTGACTGCGGAGTTGGTCAGCACGGTGATCCCGAGTTTTTCCAGGGTTTTATGCACAGGCCCGCCGATACGGTCCGGCAGGGCAGGCAATACCCGTGGGCCCGCTTCGATCAGGGTGATATGCATGTTTTCCGGCTTGATCCGGTCCAGGCCATAGGCTGCCAGTTCGTGGGCGGCATTGTGCAGTTCGGCAGCCAGCTCGACTCCGGTTGCACCTGCGCCGACAATGGCCACGCTGATCTGTTCGAGCGTATCGCTTTGCCCTGCGTGGGCACGCAGGTAATGATTGAGCAGTTGCTGATGAAATTTCTCGGCCTGCTTGCGGGTATCGAGGAACAGGCAGTGTTCGGCCGCGCCTTTGGTACCGAAGTCATTGGTGGTACTGCCCACCGCAATCACCAGGGTGTCGTAACCCAACTCGCGGGCAGGTACCAGTTCCTGGCCGTTTTCGTCGAGGGTTGCCGACAATGAGATCTTTTTCAGTTCACGATCCAGCCCGCTCATGCGGCCCAGCTGGAACTGAAAGTGATTCCATTTGGCCTGGGCGACGTAGTTGAGCTCGTCTTCCGATGAGTTCAATGAGCCGGCAGCAACTTCATGCAGCAGCGGTTTCCAGATATGGGTCAGGTTGGCATCGACCAGCGTGACGCTGGCCTTGCCGCGCTTACCCAGAGTCTTGCCCAGGCGGGTCGCCAACTCCAGGCCGCCGGCGCCGCCGCCGACGATAACAATACGATGGGTCATGGATATCACTCACAAGGCTTGAAAAAAATTCTGTGCCTGAGTGGCCCCGGGCGAGCGCAATGCAGCTCATAGCGCCAGGTAACTCAGGAGGCGGCTCAAAAGGCCCATGCCGATCACCGCGATCACCACTATGGCAAGGAGCAGCCAGGGCCTGAAAGGGCGGCGCTCAACCTGATTTTGTGGCAATTGAAGGTACTCTTCGACACGCTTCAGATCATCGGGGTTCAGGCGACTGGGCATATTTTTGGCCTCGTCAAATAGACGTTGCTGGGTGTGTAAAAGCTACAGCATTGATCAACCGGGATGAAATGAAGCATAGCCGTGCGGGCCTAATGGCTCGACCCGCAGTTCGTCGTCTAGACGAATGATCCCGCTTTCGATTACCCGGGCCGTGATCCCGCCGTGGCCACGTACCGCCTGAAAAGTCCCCTGGCCCAGACGCTGCTCCAGTCGGGCACAAGGCTGACACCAGCCAGTGGTTTCGAAAATGGCCTGGCCAACCTTGAAGCGCCGGCCTTTGAGGCTGAACAGGTTGATTCCGCGGATCACCAGGTTGCGGCGCAAGTCCTGCGCCAGGATCGGTTGATCCGCCGTGCGCCCCAGCAGTGAGCTGATAACGGCCAGGTGTTCCCATTGTATCAGCGTCACCTGGCGGGCATTGCGGGCGCCGGGCCGGGCATGATCGCCGGTCAGCCCGGCGTCGCGGCGGGCTTCAACCGCGTCGAGTTCGAGCATGTCTGCCCGGGACTCGGGGCGTACGCCGATCCAGCACACGCGCCCGGTTTGCGGCACATTGGCAATAAGCGCCTGCAACGGGCTCACAGGCTGATACCCACATCAAAAATAATGCTGCGTCCCAGGTTGTTGCGCAAAAAATCCGGTGCGTCCGGTTGGGCAAACAGCACCCGGGCAAAGGTCGGCCCTACCAGCGACAGCGAGCGCCAGCCCTGGCGCAAATATTCAGTCGGCGGCGGAAAGTGGCTGTTAAGGTCCAGCACTTCGCGCTTGAGGCTGGAAAACGCAATGATATCCAGCTGCCCCAGGTCGATATCGCGCTCTTTGTAGTTAGTGGCTTTTTTATGCAGGGTGGGGCCCAGCCGCTGCAACAGCTTGCTCGCCGGAATCCGTTTGGGCCGTGCTTCGCGACGGACCAATTGGCTAAGGGAGTAGGCGCTGCGCCTGCGCTGCAGTTCCGCGCGCCATTCATCGTTAAGGCGCCGGCCCTCATCGAGGACAAAGAACACCTCAAAGCGTGCATCGCCGAACAGCACATCGGGAGGCTCCTGGCCCGCCTGCCGGAAGTCTTCACTGTGGTAGGGGATATTCAGGCCTTGCAACAGGCGCTGGCAGACCCAACGCTCACGCTCCCATTTGCGGGCATTGGATAAAAAGGCATTGGCTTGCTCGGCCTGAATGGTGAGCAGGCGTAAATAATCTGAGTCGTCCATGCACGCAGCTTAGCCTTGAAACAGGTGTTACTGAAAGTCCGGGTGTAGACTCAGTCGCATCCGACAGGGAGGGTTGAACGGTGTGTTTTGACAAGGCAGGGCAAGGCCGATGATAAGTACACAGGTGTTATCCACACAAACGCTGGTCATCGGCTGGCTGATCTATGTTCCCGTTGTGCTGTGGGCCATCTGGCGTGCTCCCTGGGTTGAGCTGTTTACCGATACGCGGCGCCAGCACCTGTTGTTTGGCACGGTGTTCGGGCTGTTTTTGCTCTGGCTGGTACGGCGTGACTTTGATGGCGGGGTGTCTTACCACTTTATTGGCCTGACGGTGGTCACGTTGCTGCTCGACTGGCCGCTGGCAGTGGTCGGTGCGCTTCTGGCGCAAGTCGGACTGGTGTTGCTGGGGCGTCAGGAGTTGGCCGCGATGGGTGTCAACGGCGTGCTGCTGATTCTGTTGCCGATAGCAGTGACCGAAGGGTGTGCGCGTATGGTCGAGCGTGCGCAACCGCGTAACCCCTTTGTGTATATCTTTTGCTCGGGTTTTTTTGCCGCAGCGTTGGCGGCGTTGCTGTGCATAGGGGCGGTGCTGGGTGTGTTGTGGCTGGACGGGTTGTTCGTCATGCCGTATTGGCTGGAGGACTTTGTCGGCTATCTGTGGCTGATCATCTTTCCCGAAGCGTTTATCAACGGGATGCTGGTAACGGCACTGGTGGTGTTCTGCCCGGAGTGGCTTGAGACCTTTAACCGCACCCGCTACCTGGCGGCGCCATGGAAGGATGATGGAGAAAAGCCGTAATCGCCGACGCAGGCTGCGAGATGAACCGCAGGGCCTGTGCTCTTTTAAAGCACGACCCCTTCGGGCTCGATCGCAGCCTTCGTACCTCGTCAGCGACTACAGGATTTGGCTTTTAATGTAAGCGCTCGCTCAGGTCTTCGGAAAACAGATCATCTTCAGCATCCGGGCTGACCGGGATCTTGTGTTCCTCGCTGGCCCAGGCACCCAGGTCGATCAGCTTGCAGCGGTCCGAGCAGAACGGGCGAAAAGCGTTGGTGGTATCCCATTGCACGGCTGTGCCACAGGTCGGGCAGTCGATGGTCATAGGTTTGGTCATGGTTGGCTTCCACGCAAAGTTAAATAAAAGTGATGCAGGCGCTCGACCTCAGTCTGCAGCGCCTTCAGATCCTTGTCATTGACCAGCACATCGTCAGCGTGACGAAGGCGATCTTCGCGGCTGGCCTGTGCCTTGAGAATGGCCTGGACTTGCTGTTCGGTGGTGTTGTCACGCACAAGGGTGCGCTGCATCTGCAGGGTTTGCGGTGCATCGATCACCAGTACACGTTGAGTTGTGGTGTATTGGCCGGACTCGATCAGCAGCGGCGAAACCAGAATGGCGTAAGGCGATTTCGCCTGTGCCAGATTGTTTGCGATCTCTTCACGAATCAGTGGGTGCAGCAGTGCTTCAAGCCAGCGGCGTTGCTCGGGGTCGGTGAAGATCAGATGGCGCAATGCGCCACGATTGAGTTGCCCGTCGGCTTGCAGCACCTGTGCTCCAAAGTGTTCGGCAATACTGGCCAGCGCCGGGCGTCCCGGCTCAACGACCCAGCGCGCCGCATGATCGGCGTCCACCACATGTATGCCCAACGCGGCAAAGTGCTCGGCAGCGGCACTTTTACCACTGCCGATACCGCCGGTAAGCCCGAGAATCCAGGGTTTGGAGGGTGGAGTCATCATGTCAAACCGAAACCTGCCAATAGAAGCCGGTTATTTGACCACCCCAGAGCAATGCAATCCAGCCGGCAATTGCCAGATACGGCGCAAAGGGGATCGGGGTACTGGTTTTGGCCCGCCGCATGGCCAAAAGCCCCAGCCCCACCGTCGCCCCCAGCAGTGAAGAGAGCAGGAGGGTTAGCGGCAGAACCGCAACCCCGCCCCATGCCCCGAGTACGGCCAGCAACTTGAAATCGCCGTAGCCCATGCCGTCCTTGCCGGTGACCAGTTTGAATATCCAGAACACCGACCACAGGCTTGCATAGCCCAGCGCGGCCCCCCATACGGCCTGCCCCAAAGGGGTGAACAGGGAGAAGCTGTTGAGCAACAATCCCAGCCACAGCAGAGGGAAAACCAGCACGTCAGGCACGATTTGATGCTCGATATCGATCAGGCAAATGCCGAATAACCCCCAGGTCAGCAGAAGCATCCAGCCCGCCTGGGCGCCAAAACCGAAATGCCAGGCGACAAAAGCCGACAATACCGCGCAGGTCAGTTCCGTAAGGGGATAGCGCAGGCTAATGGCACTTTTGCACTGCGAGCATTTGCCACGCAAAAACAGGTAGCTCAGTAGCGGGATGTTCTCCCGGACGCGCAGCGAATGCCGGCAATTGGGGCAGTGAGAGCGCGGGCGCAGCAAGTTATACACAGGGCCTTTGGCTGGCTCGGGCAAATCCAGCACCTCGCGGGCCTGGGCTTGCCATTCCTGTTCAAGCATTTTTGGCAATCGCCACGCCAGCACATTGATAAAACTGCCTACCAGCAAGCCGAGTATCAGCGCGCAGGCAATAAAAGCGTCGGGGTGACGGCTCAGCAAATCAATCATGCTCATATTACCCGGCCAAGGTTGAATATCGGCAAGTACATGGCGATGACCAGCCCGCCAACCATGACTCCAAGTACCACCATGATTATCGGCTCCAGCAAGGTTGTCAGGTTGTCGACCAGAGTGTCGACCTCGCTTTCATAATAGGCGGCAACCTGGTCAAGCATGCTGTCCAATGTGCCGGATTCTTCGCCAATAGCTGTCATCTGGATTGCCATGCCCGGGAATACTCCGGCAGCGGCCATGGCCACATGGATCTGGCTACCCGTTGCAACCTGCTTCTTCAGTCGTAGCACCGCGTCTTTGTACAGGCTATTGCCAGTGGCGCTGGCTACGGAGTTCAGCGCTTCGAGCAATGGCACGCCGGCAGCCAGGGTCGTCGACAGCGTGCGGGCAAAACGGGCCATGGCTGACATGTGCAGCAGATTGCCCATGACGGGCAGTTTCAGAAGCCAGCGATCAACACGCTGGCGCCAGGTTGCGCAGTGCTTGTAGCGATGGTGAAGGCCTGCAAGGGTGATGCCGCAAAAAAACAGGAGCCATAGACCATGCGCCTGAAGGCTGTCAGACAGGCCGATCACCCACAAGGTAAGCACTGGCAGTTGCGCGTCGAATGAGCGGAAAACGCCCTGGAACTGCGGAACCACTTCGATCAACAAAATGCCGCACACCGCCAGCGCGACCACGAGCACGGCGCTGGGGTAGGTCATGGCTTTTTTGATTTTCTTTTTCAGAGTGGCGGTCTTTTCCCTGTAGGTCGCCACCCGTTGCAGCAAAACGTCCAGAGCCCCGGCCAGTTCGCCAGCTTCGACGAGGCTGCAAAACAGAGGATCGAAATGTGCCGGTTTTTTGCGCAGCGCCGCCGACAGGCTGGTGCCTGCGCCGATGTCTTGCTGGAGTTCGGTGACCTGCTGGCGCATGGCACGGCTCTCGAAACCGTTGGCGATAACCTTCAGAGCTTGCTGCATAGTTATGCCCGCGCTGATCAGGGTAGCCAGTTGGCGGGTGAACAGGGTGATATCCAGTGCCGTGACCGATTTGCCCGCATTCAGTGTGTGACTGTAATGGCGGCGGATTTTACTAACGGTAATACCTTGGCGGCGTAGCTGGACCCGAATCATTGTGTGGTGTTCCGCCGTGATTTGCCCGCTGGTTTTAATGCCATTTCGATCGGTGCCTTCCCACCGGTAAAGGCTGTTTTTAACGGCCTGTGTTGCCATGCATCGATCCTTGGAGCGCGGCGCGCCCGGCTGTGCTGTAAGCCCAAAGACTAGATGCACCGAGCCTTGACCCGGCAAGTTGAGAGTGACCAGAAGTGTCAGCGATGCAGTTGTGGAGCAACGGCCCACTAACCTTGATAGCCTGTGCGCACTTTTTTGCCTGCACAGCACTGCCTGGCACCTGTGGGTGCCCCTTTTCTGGAGACTTCATGTGAAACAACAACAAGGCTTCACCCTGATCGAACTGATGATTGTGGTTGCAATTATCGGTCTGATTGCTTCGTTCGCATTTCCGGCTTACCACGAGCACGTGATGAAGACCCGTTTTGCCGAGGTGAACACCATCAGCAATACCTACAAGACTGCTGTCGCCCTGTGCTACAGCCAGACCAATGATCTGATGGCCTGTGATGCGGGCACCAACGGCATCCCGGGGCCGGCCGAAGCGACGGAAAACCTGGCAGCGGGCATGACGGTGGTCGATGGTGTGATTACCATGGCGGGGACCCAGGCAGCAGGCGGCTGGGTCAGCGTATTGGTGCCGACCCCGAGCAATTCGGGGGGCACCCTGAACTGGACGCAAAATGGCACCTGCCTGGCCAGCGGTGCGTGCAAATAACCCGTGATGGTCGTAATGCCGAGTGTGTGAAGCCTGGGCGCCAAGGGCTCAAGAATATCGCGATTTACTAACGACTTTGGTCAGCAGGCCCGCTCCTGCAGCGGCACACATGCGGCACACATGCGGCAATGGCCGGTTTTTGCCAGCGCTGCTAGTTTTACTGATACCGCCGGTGTAGCTCAGTCGGTAGAGCAGCGCACTCGTAACGCGAAGGTCGCAGGTTCGATTCCTGTCTCCGGCACCATTTAAAAAGCCATCCGGTCAATGCCGGGTGGCTTTTTCGTTCAGGGGCAGCACCAGGCACTTTGACGTCCGAAAATGGCGAGAATCGGCCAAAACGCGGTGCTATTCTGCGGACCATGAATACAGATAACCGCCTGTCAACGCCCAGTACCGCTGCCTGCGAAATCGCTCGCCTGAGCCGTGATGCGCGGTTTGACGGGGTGTTTTTCACTGCCGTACTCAGCACCCGGATCTACTGCCGCCCCGTGTGTCCGGCGCGTGCGCCAAAAGCCGAAAACGTGGTTTATTACCCCAGCGCGGCAGCGGCTCAGGCCCAAGGCTTTCGCCCCTGTTTGCGTTGTCGGCCCGAGCTGGCACCGGGTAATCAGCTTTGGTTGCAGGGCGAGCATCTGGTGTCGCGCGCCTTGACGCTGATTAATGAGGGTTACCTGGCAGAGCACTCGCTGGAAGAGTTGGCTGAGCGCATGGACATCGGTGCGCGGCAATTGCGTCGTCTGTTTGTTCACTATCTCGGGGCGCCGCCGATGGCCGTGCATTCCACCCGGCGCCTGCTTTTTGCCAAGCAACTATTGACCGAAACCGACCTGTCGATCACTGAAGTGGCAATGGCTTCCGGCTTTGGTAGCCTGCGTCGTTTCAATGCGGCTTTTGCCGAAGCCAATCATGCCGAACCCCGTGCCTTCAGGCGCAGTCCGAAGGCACGGGCAGACAAGGCGCTGGTGTTGCGCCTGGGCTATCGCCCGCCTTACGACTTTGCAGCCTTGCTGGGCTTTCTGCAGACCCGGGCCTTGCCCGGTATCGAACAGGTCGATGGCCACAGTTATCAGCGGGTGTTTGGCAGCCCTGAAGCTCCCGGCTGGCTGAGGGTCAGCGCCTGGCCGGGTGAGCAGCATGCATTGCAATTGGAGCTGCGCAATGTGCCGCCGGGGCAGATGCTGGCGGTGGTCACGCGGATTCGGCGCATGTTCGATCTGGATGCCGACCCGCTGGCCATCGCCCGTACCTTGAGTGCCAGCCCGCTGCTGGCGCCTGTGATCGGGCGTTATCCGGGGCTGCGATTGCCGGGGGGCTGGGACGGTTTTGAAGTGGCGGTGCGGGCCGTGCTCGGGCAGCAAGTCAGTGTGGCTGCAGCGCGCACCCTGGCCAGTCGAATCGTGCAGCGCCATGGTGTTGCCATTGAAGCCGACAAGGGCTCGGGGCTGGATCGTCTGTTTCCCGGCCCTGAGCAGCTGGCGCAAGCCGATCTTGGGCAAATGGGCATAACCCAGGCGCGCATCAATACGATCCAGGGCATCGCCCGCGCCCTTGCACAAGGGCGCGTCGACTTCGCCGTGGAGCAACCCCTGGAGCGTTTTATCGAGCGCTGGGTACAACTGCCCGGTATTGGCGAATGGACCGCGCATTACATCGCCATGCGCGTGCTCAAACACCCAGATGCATTTCCGGCCGCCGATCTGATTCTGCGCCGTGAAGCCAACCCCCAGGGTGAGCCGTTAAGTACCAAAGCGCTGCAGGCACTGGCTGAAAGCTGGAGCCCGTGGCGGGCCTATTCCGTGATGTATTTATGGCGCGCAGCTACCGATTCGATTACAGCGCGCAAGGTGTGAACATGACGCAGATTTACTACGAACAAATGCCATCACCGATTGGGCCACTGTTTCTGGTCGCTGATGATGAAGGGTTGCGCGAAGTGCGTTTCGAGCTGGATCGCCGGCCCCATGTACCACAGGACGGGTGGGTGCATTCGCCACCAAAGCTTGCCGAAGTTCGCCGTCAACTGGAGGAGTATTTTGCGGGTGAGCGTCAGACGTTCGACCTGTTTCTCAAGCCGCTAGGCACCGACTTTCAGCAGTCGGTATGGCAGGCCCTGACCACCATTCCCTTTGCGGTAACCACCAGTTACGGCCAGATTTCACAGCAGATCCATCGGCCCAAGGCGTCCCGGGCAGTGGGAGCGGCGAACGGGCGCAATCCAATTCCGATCATCATCCCGTGCCATCGGGTGATTGGCAGCAATGGCACCTTGACCGGTTTTGCCGGAGGTCTGGCAGCCAAGCAATGGCTGCTAGAGCATGAGATCAAGTGCCGCCGGCACGGCTGATGCAAAACCTGTGCTTTTTGTGGGAATGGGCTTGCTCGCGATGCGGGCACCGCGGTGTATCTGGCGAACCCCAGTGAGGCCATCGCGAGCAAGCCCGCTCCCACAGCAAAGGTGTGCAGGGCTTACAGGCTCAACCGCATCGACAGATCCACCGCCTTCACATCCTTGGTCATGGCGCCAATCGAGATGTAGTCCACGCCGGTTTCGGCGATCGGACGCAAGGTCGACTCGTTGATACCGCCGCTGGCTTCCAGCATGGCCTTGCCCGCGTTCAGGCGTACCGCTTCGCGCATGTCATCCATGCTCAGTTCGTCGAGCATGATGATATCCGCACCTGCCGCCAGCGCTTCATTCAGTTCTTGCAGGCTTTCCACTTCGATTTCAACCGGCTTGCCAGGGGCAATCTTGTGCGCGGCACTGATGGCTTGCGCGATACCGCCGCAGGCAGCGATATGGTTTTCCTTGATCAAAAAGGCGTCGTACAGACCAATACGGTGATTGTGGCAGCCGCCACAGGTTACTGCGTACTTCTGCGCCATACGCAAACCCGGCAGGGTCTTGCGTGTGTCCAGCAGCTTGACCCGCGTATCGGCCACCTGATCAGCGAGGTGCTGGGCATGGGTGGCGACGCCTGACAGCATTTGCAGAAAGTTCAGCGCGCTACGTTCACCGCTGAGCAGCGAGCGGGCCGGGCCTTCAAGATGAAACAGTACCTGGTCGGGGCTCACGCGATCGCCATCGGCCACCTGCCAATGCACGGCAACCCGAGGGTCAAGCTGGCGGAACACAGTGTCGACCCAGGCTGTGCCGCTGATCACTGCTGCTTCACGGGTAATGATCGTGGCTTTGGCCAGGCGCTCGGCCGGGATCAGCCGTGCGGTGATATCGCCGCTGCCAATATCTTCGGCTAACGCACGGCGCACGTTGGCTTCTATTTCGGCAGTGAGGTCGGCCAGGCGTAAATTCGGCATAACGAGCTCCACAAACAAAGTGCGCCGATTATAGGGGCATGCCACCGGTGAACCCAAGGTGTGCGAAGAGTCACATGCAAATACCTGCAATGTGCTGTTTTCGGCACTTTGAACATTAATTTGCACCTGCAATCACTCAAATGAAGAGTCCGCTGGTACAAGCGCCATCTTTTACAAGATAATCCGCCTTGCTATTGGCGCCATAGCTTTGACGTGCTGCCATTGCCCTAAATTCCGATTCACCGGCCAGTGCCCAATGCACTCGCCGGTTTCTGTTAGTGAGCGGCAAAAATGGCTCTGACCACGCGCGTTCACTGGCAAACGAAGAAATCCTTCCGGGAGGCCAGGATGCAAAATGACGGGAAAGTGGGGCCTGGGAGCAGGACCACTAAGGAGTTGGCGATGCACTCGCCGCTTACCCGCCTGCCTGTGATCCTGCTGCAGGTGCATGACAAGGCTGCGCAGCAGTTGCGCAACGAACTGCAGGTGCTGTTCGAAAATGCCGACCAGACCCTGTTTGAAATGGCCGACAAGGCGCAGAGCGATACCGATCAGAGCCTGTTCTTTGAGGCCATGCGCGATGTGCGGCTCAAACGAAAAAGCATTGAACGCGGTTTTCTTGAGCGTCTGTTCGATGCCTTTATCCGTCTGACCCTGCCTGATGTCAGTGAGCCAGCCCTGCAGGTCGTTCCCGCAGGGCATGCGGTGTTCTCGCTGATGGCCGATAACATTGAGCGCGCTCAGGTAACCAATGCAATGGTGACGAAGGTCCTGAGCCGCAACCAGCTGGCTTTGTGTCAGTTGAGCACACGCCTCAACACCCTGAGCTGCATGCCACTGGATGAACAGAACAACCCGCTGGGGCCGGCGATGCTGTGCGAATATTTTTTGCAGGCCGAACGTGACCAGGGCATGGACATCAAGGTCAAGCTGATCATGCTGCGCCTGTTCGACAAGTACCTGCTCAGTCAGACCGGGCAGCTGTACGCCGACGCCAACCAGCTGTTGATTGCCACCGGAGTGCTGCCAGATCTGTCGGACAGGGAGTCGTGCTGCGCCGCCAAAGCCGATATCCATGCCCAGGAGTTGCCAGGGGCGGGTGAGGATGCGAGTAACCTGATCGGGCTTTTGTTCGACTACATCAGCGATGATCGCAACCTTTCGCAGCCTTTGAAAAAACTGCTGGGCTTGTTGCGTGAACCCATGCTCCAGATCGCCCGGCGTGATCAGAACTTCTTCAGCTGTGACAGCCATCCGGCCCGGCGTCTGCTCAATGTCATGGCCGATGCAGCCATTGGCTGGGACGCCGGTGCCAATAGTTGCAACGATCCGCTGTACCGCAAGGTCGAGCACGTGGTGCTGCAATTGGCCCGGTACGCGGGCAATAATCCGGCGCTGCTTGAGTCGTTGCTGCATGATTTTTCGATGTTTACCCGCGGCGAGCGCAGCCGCACCGAGCTGCTTGAGCAGCGCACCCGGGATGCCGAACAGGTGCGCTGCCGCCCTGCGGTGCAGCGCAACCCGGTGCGCTCATGGCCTTCACCGGTTCTCGATGAGCAAGCTCAGTTGGGGTTGTTGTTGGTCAGTCAGTTGCGGGTTGGGGCCTGGATCGAACTGCAAGAAGATGAGACCACCCGCCTGCGTTGCAAGCTGATTACGATTCTTGAGCCGGACGGTACGCATATCTTTGTAAACCGTATCGGGGCCAAGGTGCTGGAAAAAAGCCGCAACGATTTAATCGTGCACCTGCGCAATGGCAGTATCCTGCTGGTCGATGACCGACTGTTGATCGATCGGGCTCTGGAGTCGGTGATAGACAGTTTGCGTCAGGCTGGCGGCGAGTAATCGCGTATAGCGCAGATTGCTCCCCATCGATGCGCGCATCGCGGCATACTGGGCCTTTGGTTTTGCCTGTTAAAGGAGCCTGTATGCAGATGGACCCCGCGAGCGGCTGGTTTCAAGGCGTGCGCCATTGCCCGTCACCCAACTTCAATGCGCGCCCGGGTGATGAAATCTCCCTGCTGATCATTCATAACATCAGCTTGCCGCCGGGGCAGTTCGCCACCGGTAAGGTCCAGGAATTCTTCCAGAATCGACTGGACGTCACAGAACATCCTTACTTTGAAGGTATAAGTGCCCTGCGCGTGAGCGCACATTTTCTGATCGAGCGTGACGGCACTGTTACCCAGTTTGTCTCCTGTTTTGATCGCGCATGGCATGCTGGCGTTTCGAGCTTCGAAGGACGTGAGACCTGCAATGATTTTTCTCTGGGCATTGAACTTGAGGGCACCGATGAGCTGCCTTTTACGGATGCCCAGTATCAGGCTCTGACAACCTTGACCCGACAATTGCAGATGCAGTTTCCTGCCATTACCCGGCACAGGATTTGCGGCCATAGCGACGTGGCGCCGGGACGCAAGACGGACCCGGGACCGGCTTTTGACTGGACGCGTTTTCGCAGCGCGTTGCAACACACAGGAGATAAACAATGAGTTTTGTGGTGTTACTGCTGGCGATTGTGGTCGAGAAATTCTCGGGGCTGCGTCAGCGTCTGCAGCGTGATGGCGGCTGGTTGCGCGAGTTGCACAAACTTGAAACCAGCCCAAGGCTTGGCAACAAGCCATGGTGGGTGTTGTTTATCCTGATTGCCTTGCCTGCGGCGGTGCTGGGCTTGCTGCTGGTGGTACTGCATCCGGTGGCTTATGGCCTGTTGGCACTGCCGATACATTTATTGGTGGTGATCTACAGCCTTGGGCGTGGAGACTTGCTGGGGGGGCTCGGGCCGTTTCGTGATGCCTGGCGTCGTGGTGATTTGCAGGCCGCCGCCCATGTTGCCGAGCGTGACCTGAGCATAAATGCGGACAGCGGTGAGCAATTGCTGGAGAGGGTGCAGGGGCATTTGTTATGGCAGGCCTACCAGAGCTTCTTTGCGGTTATTTTCTGGTACTTCCTGCTGGGGCCGGTGGTGATCCTGAGCTATCGCCTGCTGGCCCTGGCGCAGGAGCACAGCCAAAACCCGGCGCTGGTGGAGCGTGCCGGGCAATTGCGCCATGCTTTTGACTGGTTGCCGGTGCGGTTGCTGGCCGCGAGTTTTGCCCTGGTGGGTAATTTTGCAGCGGTTAGCCGGGTGATGTTGCATGAGTTGCTGAGCTGGGACATCAGTGCTGCGCAGCTGATCAACAAAGCCGGCTGCGCAGCTGCTGAAATCCCTGCGCCACAGGCCGGGCCTGAGGGCGTGAGCAGCCTCGACACCCTGTGGGCCTTGCTGCTGCGGGCGGCGGTGTTGTGGTATGCGTGCTTCGCGGTGTGGGCGTTGTTGCTCTGAGATTACACAAGATCTGTAGCAGCCTCGTTCCTTCGGCAGCTGCTACAGGGGTATAAGTCAGCGCTTCCAGCCAAAGACTTCGCAGGCATTAGCTGTTGTCGCCTTTGCCAATTGCTCGGGGCTGATGCCCATTATCTCGGCCAGCGCCCGGCAAATATCAGGCAGGTACTGCGGGCTGTTGCGCTGGTTGGGGTACATGGCCGGGGCCATGCCGGGGGCATCGGTTTCCAGCACGATGGCGTCCAGCGGCAGATCAGGTAGCACTTTGCGCAAGCGCAAGGCTTGTGGCCAGGTGGCAGCCCCCCCCAGGCCCAGCTTGAATCCCAGTTTTATATATTCACGGGCTTCTTCGCGACTGCCTGAAAAGGCATGAACAATCCCGCCACGCTGAAGCTTGAAACGCTTGAGGGTGGCGATTACCTGCGCATGGCTGCGCCGAACATGAAGCAGGGCGGGCAGATTAAAGTCGGCGGCCAATTGCAATTGGGCTTCAAACAACTGTTGCTGGATCTGGCGGTCCAGCTCGGGCAGAAAGTAGTCCAGGCCGATCTCGCCCACAGCACACACCTGAGGATGCCCTGCCAGGCGGCTCAGCCATTGCCCCAGTTCAATCATATGCTCGGGGCGATGCTCATTGATGTACACCGGGTGCAGGCCAAACGCGGCATACAGTTGGCTGTCGGTTTGGATCAAGTCCCACACGCTCTGCCAATTACTCTGATAAACCCCCAGAACCACCATGCTTTCAACCCCCAGTGCCCGACTGCCCGCCAGTACCTGTGGGCGGTCGGCGTCGAACTCAGGGAAGTCGAGGTGAGTGTGGGTGTCGATCAGCTGCATGCTCAGGCCTGATGGATACGTTGTTTGAAGTTACGGGCAATGGCATGGATGCCGGGTACGTAGTTTTGCTCTTCAATCGCCGCCAGGGCCAGGTTCAGGGCTGTTTCGGCAATCAGCTTGTGTTGTTGGCCCATAGCATTGACTGGCAGCGGCAGGAAGTCCAGCAACTGGGTGTCACCAAACGTGGCAAGGCGCAATGGCGGGCGCTGGGTCGGGTGCTCCAGCAACGCGTCGAACATCCCTTGCAACAGCACATATGAAGTGGTGATCAGCGCTTCGGGGAAGTGGCCCTGGCGTGCCAGCAAATCATCAATGATCCGCCGTCCACATTCACGGCTGAACGCACTGCCGTGTTCGATCAGGACCTCGCCCTTGAACCCTTCGACCGCTTGCTTGAAACCCGCTTCACGGGCCTGGCTGACGCTCAGTTCGGGGCGCGCACCGATCAACACAATCTGGCGCGGCAAAGGCTGCAACAGACTGCGGGTCAATTGCAGGCTGGCTTCGCAATCATCACTGATTACCGAGCAGAAGCGCTCCGGCTCCAGGGTCCGGTCGATGGCGATGATGGGCATGCCCAGGTCCTGCAACTGGCGGTAGCTGTCATCTTCTGCGGGCAAGCAGCTGGCTACGAACAGGGCATCGCAGCGACGGGCACGAAACAGCTTGAGCAATTGGCGCTCACTGTCCGGTGCATCGTCGGAGCTGGCGATCAGCAACTGATAGCCGCGGGCACGGGCGCCTTGTTCGAGCTGCTTGGCCAGGCGCGCATAACTCGGGTTTTCGAGGTCCGGCAGGATGAACCCCAAGGTGCGCGTGTGTCGGCTGCGCAGCCCGGCTGCCTGCGGGTTGGGAGTAAAGCCGTGCTCCTCGACCACCGCACGTACGCGCTCGACCGTGCTGCTGCTGATGCGCTGCTGTTCGGCTTTTCCATTGATGACATAGCTGGCAGTCGTTACGGAAACACCTGCCAATTGAGCGATATCACTGAGTTTCACGCCGAAAATTCCTTATTTTTTGTAGTACATGTCGACATTGTGAACAATCCTAACCGATAAAGGCAGCCGACCATCGTCTGTCATGGGTGCGCTGTATTTATTTGCGACATCTACCCGCTGCCGCCAGGCAATACGACAAGTTGGACTTCAAGCGCGGGCAATTATGCAGTAACGTGCCGGGTATTCTTGATTAAACGTTTCAGCCTGCGCATTTAAAGGCCTCGACCCCGGCAGTGATGTGCTTGCCTCGCATCAACTGACGCAGCACGGGAAGAGCGACCTAAGCTGACTTAATTCAAAACAATACCGGTTGCCATTGAGTACCGGAAAGGAGAACGCATGCTCGAGCTCACCATAGAGCAGATATCCATGGGCCAGACGGCTGTGGACAAGTCTGCGGCGCTGCAATTGCTTGCCGATAAACTGGTCGCCGATGGCTTGGTAGCCGAAGGCTATCTGAGTGGCTTGCAAGCGCGTGAGGCTCAGGGTTCGACCTTTCTGGGTCAGGGCATTGCCATCCCCCACGGCACGCCCGAAACACGTGAGCTGGTGTTCACCACGGGCGTGCGCCTGTTGCAGTTCCCCGAGGGGGTGGACTGGGGTGATGGCCAGATGGTGTACCTGGCCATCGGTATTGCCGCAAAGTCCGACGAACATTTACGTTTGCTGCAACTGCTGACCCGTGCCCTGGGCGAAACCGATCTGGGTGAGGCCCTGCGTCGCGCCAGCTCCGCCGAAGCCTTGCTTAAACTGCTGCAGGGCGCACCACAGGAACTGGCGCTGGATGCACAGATGATCGGCCTGGGTGTGTCTGCCGATGACTTTGAGGAACTGGTATGGCGTGGTGCCCGTCTGCTGCGTCAGGCTGATTGCGTGAGCAATGGCTTTGCTGCCGTACTGCAGCAAGTCGATGCGCTGCCGCTGGGCGATGGCCTGTGGTGGCTGCATAGCGAGCAAACCGTCAAACGTCCGGGGCTGGCGTTTGTGACACCGGACAAACCGATGCGCTATCTGGGCCAGCCGCTGAGCGGTCTGTTCTGCCTGGCCAGCCTTGGCGAAGCGCATCAGGCCTTGCTGGAGCGCTTGTGCGCGCTACTGATTGCCGGTCGTGGCCACGAACTGGGCAGTGCCACCAGCCGCCGTGCCGTGCTTGAAGTATTGGGCGGCGAGCTGCCGGCCGACTGGCCAAGTGCCCGTATTCCCTTGGCCAACGCCCACGGCCTGCATGCGCGGCCGGCCAAAGTGCTGGCGCAACTGGCGAAAAGTTTTGAAGGCGAAATCCGCGTCCGGATCGTCGATGGCCAGGATTCGGCGGTATCTGCCAAGAGCTTGAGCAAGCTGCTGAGCCTGGGTGCCCGTCGCGGTCAGGTGCTGGAATTTGTCGCCGAGCCGAATATCGCCAACGATGCGCTGCCTGCACTACTGGCTGCGGTCGAGGCGGGTTTGGGTGAGGAAGTCGAGCCGTTGCCGGCGTTGGCTGAAGCCGTGCCCGGTGTCGCCGAAATTGCCACGGTGCTTACCGCCCCGGCGGCTGGCAGCCTGGTGCAGGCGATTGCCGCATCGCCCGGCATTGCCATTGGCCCTGCCCATATACAGGTGCTGCAAACGTTCGATTACCCGCTGCGTGGCGAGTCTTCCGTGGTCGAGCGCGAGCGTCTGCAAAAAGCCCTGAGCGAAGTGCGCAAGGACATTGAAGGCCTGATTACGCGCAGCCAGTCCAAGGCCATTCGCGAAATTTTCATTACCCACCAGGAAATGCTCGACGACCCTGAACTTACCGATGAAGTGGATTCGCGCCTCAAGCAGGGCGAAAGCGCCGAAGCGGCGTGGATGTCGGTGATCGAGGCCGCTGCGCGTCAGCAGGAGTCCTTGCAGGATGCGCTGCTGGCCGAGCGGGCAGCGGACCTGCGGGATATCGGCCGTCGCGTGCTGGCCCAGCTGTGTGGCGTCGAAACCCCGGCCGAGCCTGACCAGCCTTATGTGCTGGTAATGGATGAGGTCGGCCCTTCAGATGTGGCGCGCCTTGATCCGGCGCGGGTGGCAGGCATTTTAACTGCCCGCGGCGGTGCGACCGCGCACAGCGCCATTGTCGCCCGCGCGCTCGGTATTCCGGCCCTGGTTGGCGCGGGCGAAGCGGTGCTGCTGCTGGCGCCGGGCACTGAATTGTTGATTGATGGCCAGCGCGGTCGCCTGCACGTCTCCCCGGATGCCGACGCCTTGCAGCGTGCCACCCAGGAGCGCGACAGCCGTGAGCAGCGTTTGCTGGCAGCCTCTGCCCAGCGCCACGAACTGGCCGTGACCCAGGATGGTCATGCGGTTGAAGTGTTTGCCAATATCGGTGAGAGCAAGGGCGTCGCCACGGCAGTGGAGCAGGGCGCCGAAGGCATTGGCCTGCTGCGCACCGAACTGATTTTCATGGCCCATTCGCAAGTACCGGATGAGGCGACTCAGGAAGCCGAATACCGTCGTGTACTCGACGGCCTGGCTGGCCGGCCGCTGGTGGTACGCACGCTGGACGTGGGCGGCGATAAACCGCTGCCGTACTGGCCGATCGAGAAAGAAGAAAACCCGTTTTTGGGTGTACGTGGCATTCGTCTTACGCTGCAACGGCCGCAGATCATGGAAAGTCAGTTGCGCGCCTTGCTACGTTCAGCCGACAACCGTCCGCTGCGTATCATGTTCCCGATGGTGGGCAGCGTGGCCGAGTGGCGTGCCGCCCGCGACATGACCGAGCGTTTGCGCCTGGAAATTCCAGTGGCTGACCTGCAATTGGGGATCATGATCGAAGTACCGTCGGCTGCCTTGCTGGCGCCCGTGCTGGCCAGGGAAGTGGACTTTTTCAGCGTCGGCACCAACGACCTGACCCAATACACCCTGGCCATCGACCGTGGCCATCCGACCCTGTCGGCCCAGGCTGACGGCTTGCACCCCGCGGTATTGCAACTGATCGATATCACCGTGCGTGCGGCCCACGCCCATGGCAAATGGGTGGGCGTGTGCGGCGAGCTGGCGGCTGATCCGCTGGCCGTGCCTGTGCTGGTGGGCCTGGGCGTGGATGAGCTGAGCGTTTCGGCGCGCAGCATCCCCGAGGTCAAGGCGCGGGTGCGCGAGTTGAGTATGGATCGTCTGAAAACCCTGGCCGCCGAAGCGTTGAGCGTGGGCAGCCCGGATGAAGTTCGTGCGTTGGTGGAGGCGCTCTGATGGCCCGTATTCTGACTGTCACCCTCAACCCGGCACTGGACTTGACCGTGCGTCTTGGGCAACTGGCACCGGGGGAGGTTAACCGTAGCCCGCTGATGCTGACCCATGCTGCCGGCAAGGGCCTGAACGTGGCGCAAGTACTGGCCGATCTGGGCCACACGCTGACGGTAAGTGGCTTTTTGGGTGAGGACAATGCACAAGCATTCGATGCCCTGTTCAAGCGTCGCGGTTTTGTCGATGCCTTTATCCGTGTGCCGGGCGAAACCCGCAGCAATATCAAGCTGGCTGAAGACGATGGCCGCGTCACCGACCTCAACGGGCCGGGGCCGCAGGTTGACGCACAGGCGCAGCAAACCTTGCTCGATACCCTTGAGCGCATTGCTCCCGGGCATGACGCGGTCGTGGTGGCTGGCAGTTTGCCCCGAGGCGTCAGCCCGCAATGGCTGCACGATCTGCTGCTGGGCTTGAAGGCTCAGGGCCTGAAAGTGATCCTGGACACCAGCGGTGAGGCCTTGAAACAAGGTCTGGCGGCAGGCCCGTGGCTGATCAAGCCCAATACCGAAGAACTCAGCGATGCGCTGGGCCGCGATATCAGCGACCTTGCAGCCCAGGTTGCAGCCGCAACCGCTTTGCAGGCACAGGGCGTTGAGCACGTGGTGATTTCCCACGGTGCAGAAGGTGTGAACTGGTTCAGCCGTGGGCCGGCCTTGCAAGCGTTGCCGCCCAAGGTCAGCGTCGCCAGCACGGTGGGCGCAGGCGACTCGCTGCTGGCGGGCATGGTCCACGGTTTGCTCAGCGGCCATAGCCCCGAGCAGACCCTGCGCACCGCCACTGCCATTGCGGCAATGGCCGTTACTCAGATCGGTTTTGGTATCAGCGATGCAGCGCACCTGGCGACGCTCGAAAGCGGCGTTCGCGTTCGCCCCCTGACAGAAGAATAAAAGGAATCCACATGAAATTAGCCATTGTGACGGGCTGCCCCAACGGCATGGTGACCAGCGTGCTGTGCGCCCGTTTGCTTGATGCGGCGGCTCAGCGTCAGGGCTGGAGCACCAGCGTTGAAGTCCACGACCCCAAGCACCCTGAACGTCAGTTATCGGCGGCGACCATCGATGAAGCCGAGTGGGTGTTGCTGGTCAGCAGTACGCCGCTGGATATGCAGCGTTTTATCGGCAAGCGTGTGTTCCAGAGCACGCCTGCCCAGGCCCTGCAAGATGTAGAGGCGGTGTTGCAGCGTGGCGTGGAGGAGGCCGAGGTCTACGTTGCACCTGCGCCAACAGCTGCAGTTGAAAACGCGCAGAAAAATCCAAAAATCGTCGCCATCACCGCCTGCCCGACAGGCGTGGCCCATACCTTTATGGCAGCCGAAGCCTTGCAGCAAGCGGCCAAGCGTTTGGGCTACGACTTGCAAGTCGAGACCCAGGGTTCGGTAGGCGCGCGCAACCCGTTGAGCGCCGAAGCCATTCGCGACGCCGATGTGGTGTTGCTGGCGGCGGATATCGAAGTGCCGACCGAGCGTTTTGCCGGCAAGAAAATCTACCGTTGCGGCACAGGCATCGCCCTCAAGCAAGCCGAAGCCACCCTGAACAAGGCGTTGAGCGAAGGCAAGCAGGAGAGTGCCGCCGCTGCGGGCGGGGCGCCTGCCAAGCAGGAGAAGGCCGGGGTCTACAAGCACCTGCTGACGGGCGTGTCCTTTATGCTGCCGATGGTGGTGGCAGGGGGGCTGCTGATCGCGCTGTCTTTCGTATTTGGCATTGAAGCTTATAAAGAGCCCGGCACGCTGGCGGCGGCGCTGATGCAGATCGGTGGCGATGCCGCCTTCAAACTGATGGTGCCGTTGTTGGCGGGTTATATCGCCTACTCGATTGCCGACCGCCCGGGCCTGGCGCCGGGGATGATCGGCGGGCTGTTGGCGAGCACCTTGGGGGCCGGGTTTATCGGCGGGATCATTGCCGGTTTTATCGCCGGTTACTGCGCCAAGGCGATCAATCGCTATGCGCGTCTGCCGCAAAGCCTTGAAGCGCTGAAACCGATTTTGATCATTCCGTTGTTCGCCAGCCTGTTTACCGGTCTGGTGATGATTTACGTGGTGGGCAAGCCGGTTGCCGGAATGCTTGAAGGCCTGACCCACTTCCTCGACAGCATGGGCACCACCAACGCCATCCTGCTGGGTGTATTGCTGGGCGGGATGATGTGCGTAGACCTGGGCGGGCCGATCAATAAAGCCGCCTATGCGTTTTCGGTGGGGCTGCTGGCTTCGCAAAGTTATGCACCGATGGCTGCCACAATGGCTGCTGGCATGGTGCCGCCGATTGGCTTGGGTATTGCTACGTTCCTGGCGCGCCGCAAGTTCGCCCAGACTGAACGTGAGGCGGGCAAGGCGGCGCTGGTGCTGGGGCTGTGCTTTATTTCCGAAGGTGCCATTCCATTTGCTGCCAAGGACCCGCTGCGGGTGATTCCGGCGAGCATCGTGGGGGGCGCGTTGACGGGGGCATTGTCGATGTACTTCGGTTGCAAGCTGATGGCACCGCACGGTGGCTTGTTTGTATTGCTGATTCCAAACGCGATCAACCATGCGCTGCTGTACTTGTTGGCGATCGTGGCGGGCAGCTTGGTGACGGCGGTGGTGTACGCGGTGATCAAGCGTCCGGAGCCGGTTGAGATGGCGCTGGAGACGGCCAAAGCATAAATCAATCCCCGCTCCCACAATGTCACCGCAAATCCAGTGGGAGCTGGTTCGCCTGCGATGCAGGCACTGGGGTCTGTCAGGCAAACCGTGGCGATGCCATCGCGAGCAAGCCCGCTCCCACAATGTCACCG
>Ga0256410_1000760_pt1 | contig 28343 bp, 28 predicted proteins | sample PhyWR1_FD_185983 | JGI IMG/M metagenome (GOLD analysis project Ga0256410, IMG submission 185983) | Leaf surface microbial communities from wheat plants in UC Gill Tract Community Farm, Albany, California, United States - DLSL W.R1 | ecosystem: Host-associated > Plants > Phyllosphere >... | reverse complement strand
CTTCTTCGATACGAATGTCGTTTAGCATGTAAACCTTCTTATTTAAACTATCACAATGTACGCACACAGGATATCTGGCGCTGATAGGTATAGACCGATGATTATGCCCAATATTTGCTTATTGACCCGGATGATATGCTGATGATAGCTAAATGTATTAACCTGGATCACTTATTCTTGCCAATGCAGGACAACAATTATCGATTTGTGACAGAGGTCAATAGTTTTTGGGGGTGAAAAAACACGTTGTCCCCCCTTGAATTTTGGTTATAGCGTCGCCATCTCTTACCGGATGAACGTGACAACCCCATTTTTTGTGAGCCCCTGAGTTAAGGGACTTGCTCGATGACAGGAGTATTCAGTGCGCTGGATCCCATTTATTGCCTTCTTTCTCTACGTCTATATTGAGATTTCTCTCTTTATACAGGTAGCGCACATTTTTGGTGTTTTTCTGACGTTGATCCTTGTGATACTGACTTCGGTACTGGGTGTATCGCTGGTCAAGAATCAGGGTCTGAAGAACTTTATGCTGATGCAGCAAAAAATAGCGGCAGGTGAAAGCCCGGCCGCAGAGATGGTCAAAAGTGTTTCACTGATCATCGCTGGTATTTTGCTTATCTTGCCTGGATTCTTTACCGATTTCCTCGGCCTGTTGCTGTTACTGCCACCAGTGCAGAAACATTTAACGGTTAAACTGATGCCTCATCTGCGTTTTTCCGGGATGCCTGGCGGGTTTGGTGGTGGAAATACTCATCAAGGCAACACGTTTGATGGTGAATACCAGCGTAAAGATGAGACGACAAAGCGTCTTGAAGAGCAGGATCGCCAGGATCGTTAAATTTTCTGATTTTTTTTGTGACACCCCCCTTGAAGGGGGCGTTAATAACCCCCACTTATCTGGGCAGCAGCCGAATCCGATTCGGGCCGGCGTTACCTAAATAACTGATACTGACTTTCTCGAAGGAGAGCTATCAATGAGCATTCGTCCATTACACGATCGTGTTATCGTCAAACGTAAAGAAGTTGAATCTAAGTCTGCAGGCGGCATCGTTCTGACCGGCTCAGCAGCAGGTAAATCAACTCGTGGCGAAATTATCGCTGTCGGTAAAGGCCGCATCCTGGAAAACGGCAGCGTACAAGCGCTGGACGTTAAAGTAGGCGATATCGTTATTTTTAACGACGGCTACGGCGTGAAGTCCGAGAAAATTGACAACGAAGAAGTGCTGATCATGTCTGAAAGCGACATCCTGGCTATTGTTGAATAATATCTGCGTACGAACACCTGAACGAATTTGAGGAATATAAAAAATGGCAGCTAAAGACGTAAAATTCGGTAACGACGCTCGTGTGAAAATGCTTCGCGGCGTAAATGTACTGGCAGATGCAGTGAAAGTTACCCTCGGCCCGAAAGGTCGTAACGTGGTTCTGGATAAATCTTTCGGTGCACCGACCATCACCAAAGATGGCGTTTCTGTAGCACGTGAAATCGAACTGGAAGACAAGTTCGAAAACATGGGTGCTCAGATGGTGAAAGAAGTTGCTTCTAAAGCCAACGATGCAGCGGGTGACGGTACTACTACCGCAACTGTACTGGCTCAAGCTATTGTCAGTGAAGGTCTGAAAGCGGTTGCTGCAGGCATGAACCCAATGGATCTGAAGCGCGGTATTGATAAAGCAGTTATCGCTGCAGTTGAAGAACTGAAAGCGTTATCTGTACCTTGCTCTGACTCTACCGCTATCGCTCAGGTTGGTACTATCTCTGCTAACTCCGATGAGACCGTTGGTAAACTTATCGCTGAAGCGATGGATAAAGTCGGCAAAGAAGGCGTTATCACCGTTGAAGACGGTACTGGCCTGGAAGATGAGCTGGACGTAGTTGAAGGTATGCAGTTTGACCGTGGCTACCTGTCTCCTTACTTCATCAACAAGCCTGAGACCGGTGCTGTAGAACTTGAAAGCCCGTTCATCCTGCTGGCTGACAAAAAAATCTCTAACATCCGTGAAATGCTGCCAGTTCTGGAAGCCGTTGCTAAAGCCGGTAAACCACTGCTGATCATCGCTGAAGATGTTGAAGGCGAAGCCCTGGCTACGCTGGTGGTTAACACCATGCGCGGTATTGTTAAAGTGGCTGCGGTTAAAGCACCTGGTTTCGGCGACCGTCGTAAAGCCATGCTGCAAGATATTGCTACTCTGACTCGTGGTACCGTTATCTCTGAAGAGATCGGTATGGAGCTGGAAAAAGCAACTCTGGAAGACTTAGGCCAGGCGAAGCGTGTTCTTATCAACAAAGATACCACCACTATCATTGATGGTGTTGGCGAAGAAGCTGCGATTCAGGGTCGTGTGACTCAGATCCGTAAGCAAATCGAAGAAGCAACTTCTGATTATGACCGTGAAAAACTGCAGGAGCGCGTAGCGAAACTGGCAGGCGGTGTTGCAGTAATCAAAGTTGGCGCTGCGACTGAAGTTGAAATGAAAGAGAAAAAAGCACGCGTTGACGATGCTCTGCACGCAACTCGCGCTGCAGTTGAAGAAGGTGTTGTTGCTGGTGGTGGCGTGGCGTTAGTCCGCGTTGCAGCTAAGCTTGCTAACCTGACTGCACAAAACGAAGACCAGAACGTGGGTATCAAAGTTGCGCTGCGCGCAATGGAAGCTCCACTGCGTCAGATTGTTGCTAACGCCGGTGAAGAACCTTCTGTTATTGCCAACAATGTGAAAGCAGGTGATGGCAACTTCGGTTACAACGCAGCCACTGAAGAATACGGCGATATGATTGCTTTCGGTATCCTGGACCCAACTAAAGTAACGCGTTCTGCTCTGCAGTATGCGGCTTCTATCGCGGGCCTGATGATTACTACCGAATGTATGGTTACTGACCAGCCAAAAGGCGACGCTCCTGATTTAGGCGCTGGCGGCATGGGCGGAATGGGTGGCATGGGCGGCATGATGTAATCATGTAGTCTAAACACTACTGCTTTATAAGAAAGCCTGTAAGCGATAAGCTTACAGGCTTTTTTTTCGGCAACAGTTTATCCGGGCTATTACTCAACTTGCGCGGCAGAAAAATAACGCTGGGCATTATTAAAACTGATATCACGAACCAGCTGCCCAAGCATTTTCTCATCCGCGGGAATTTCACCCTTTACTGCCAGTGTGCCGAGCATATTACACAGAATGCGGCGGAAGTATTCATGGCGAGTGTAGGACAAGAAGCTACGTGAATCTGTCAGCATACCGACAAACTGGCTTAACAGCCCCAGCTGCGATAGCTGTTCGAGCTGACGCTGCATGCCGTCTTTCTGGTCGTTGAACCACCAGCCGGAACCAAACTGAATTTTACCGGCTATCCCCCCACCCTGGAAGTTACCGACCATGGTTGCCAGCACTTCGTTATCACGCGGATTCAGACAGTAAAGGATCGTGCGCGGGAGTTCGTCGGTTTTATCCATTTCATCGAGTAATCGTGAAAGGGGATAGGCAACCGGTGCATCGCCAATCGAATCAAAACCGCTATCGGCACCGAGCAGATTAAACATACGGGTATTGTTGTTTCGTAGTGCCCCGATATGCAACTGCATCACCCAGCCACGCTTGGCATACTGTTGACCGAGCCAGACCAGAACTGCGGTTGAAAATTGCGCTATTGCCGTCTCATTAGGAATGTCTCCGCGCAGGCGTTTTTGCAGAATCTCATCCAGCACAGATTCATCTGGGATCGGGGCATAACGGAGAATTTCGATACCGTGGTCAGAGGCAATGCAGCCATGAAGTGCAAAATAGCTGAGGCGACGTTCCAGAGCCGTCAGTAAATCGCGAAAGCGACAGATATCCACATCGGCACTCTGTCCTAATGTTTTTATATAATCCGGAAATCCGTTTAGCTCAATTTTAAAGGCCCGGTCAGGACGCCAGCTAGGACGGACTTCAATATCGAAACTGTCGTCCTGGGCAATTTGCCGATGATATTCCAGGGAATCGACAGGGTCATCGGTGGTACCGACCATACGGACATTCATTTGCTGCATAATGCCGCGTGCTGAAAATTCATCACTGGCCAGCTTTTCATTGGCTTCATCCCAGATATCCTGGGCTGTTTCCGGGCCGAATATTTTCCCCGTGATACCGAACGGGCGACGCAATTCCAGATGTGTCCAGTGATAGAGCGGGTTACCGAGAGTCATGGGCACTGTTTTAGCCCAGGCCTGGTATTTTTCATCATAACTACTGGGACCGGTTATCAGATGCTCCGGGATACCGGCGGAACGCATACCGCGCCATTTGTAGTGATCCCCTTCCAGCCAGACTTGACTGAGGTTATCAAAACGGCGGTTCTGGGCAATCTCCTTTGGGTTCAGGTGACAGTGATAGTCATACACTGGCATATCTGCTGCATAGTCGTGGTAGAGACGGCGGGCTATCTCACTGTGCAATAAAAAGTCTTCGCAAAGAAATGGTTTCATAGTCTTTCCCGGTCATAAAATGCACGATGAATTCCCAGCTCCAGGCCGCGGATTTCAGCCAGACCTTTCAGGCGTCCTATTGCCGAATATCCCGGATTCGTTTTCTTTTTCAGATCGTCCAGCATCTGATGGCCATGGTCTGGGCGCATCGGGATCGGTGAACCCTTGCCGCTCTCACGGCGACGGTGCTCTTCGGCAGCGACGGCACTGATTACACGATACATATCCACATCACCTGCCAGGTGTGCGGCTTCGTGGAAAGTATTCGGATTCTCTTCACGTAACGTTGAGCGCAAATGCAGGAAGTAAATTCGCGATCCGAAGGTTTCAATCATCTTGACCAAGTCATTGTCAGCGCGAACCCCGTAAGAGCCAGTGCACATGGTGTAGCCGTTGGCATCGCTGTTCACGGTATCTGCCATCCACTGCATATCTTCAATCGTTGATACAATACGTGGCAGACCGAGGATTGGGCGCGGAGGATCATCAGGATGTACAGCCATCTTCAGGCCAGACGCTTCCGCAACGGGAATAATTTTGTTCAGGAAATAGGCAAAGTGTTCACGTAATTTTGCTTTATCAATTTTGGCGTAACGTTGCAGGTGTTGATTGAATTGCTCGAGGGTATAGCCTTCTTCAGCCCCGGGCAGACCCGCAATGATGTTATTGGTTAGTTTTTGCTTTTCATCATCCTGCATGGTTTCAAAGCGGGTTCTGGCCTGTAAAAGTTCTTCAGCTGTGTAGTCCTGTTCAGCACCTTTACGCTTTAACAGGTAAATTTCAAACACCGCGAATTCAATCTGATCAAAACGCAGAGCCTTGGAACCGTCTGGTAATTCATATGCAAGGTCAGTACGTGTCCAGTCAAGGATCGGCATAAAGTTATAGCAGACAGTGTTAATACCGCAGGCAGCCAGGTTACGCAGGGACTGCTGGTAATGGGCAATCCATTTTTCATAGTCACCGGTTTGTGTCTTTATATCTTCATGAATCGGTATACTCTCTACCACTGCCCATTCAAGATTATTACTTTCAATCAATGCCTTGCGCTGCTGGATTTCATCTATAGTCCAGACTTCACCATTCGGGATATGGTGCAATGCTGTCACTATTCCGGTGGCTCCTGCCTGACGGATATCAGATAAAGTCACTGGGTCTGTAGGTCCGAACCAACGCCAGGTTTGTTTCATAAGTAACTCCTTGAAAGCAGAATGAGACTTTTGGTTATCCAAAAATAACAGCGCTATGTTTTTATTGCTCATATTGCTATGGAAAATAGTCACATTACGCTTATTGAGAGCATTCTCTTACTTGAGCAATCAAGATGTCAATCAAATCATCCAATTTGGTCAACCAAAAGTCAGTTTTATAATAAATTGATTGCCCAAATTCAAGAAACAAGACCTGAATCACCCTATTGATCTGATTTTTTATACAAAATGGCTCCGTCTGAAGTTTTTATGTAGAAAACTGTCAGGACGATAAATTTGGTTTACCAATAAAATGTTCATAAGACAGGGTATTGATAAACACATCAGGTCGCCGATTCCAGGAGTGTAACCATGAGTCAAGGGCTAAATTCTATGCCTACAGGGTTAGTGAAAAAGAAACGAGTTATTGCTAAGTTACGATGGTGGATGCTGAGTTTATTTTTATTAGGGGTGACCGTTAACTATATTACTCGTAACTCTTTAGGTATTCTTGCTCCAGAGCTTAAACTTGATCTCAATATTAGTACCGAGCAGTATTCATGGATAGTCGGCGCTTTTCAGCTCGCCTATACCATTTTCCAACCAATATGTGGTTGGTTTATTGATGTTATTGGTTTAAAACTGGGTTTCTTTATCTGTGCGATTGTTTGGGCATTAACCTGTATGTTCCATGCCGGAGCAACGAATTATATTCAATTATTAGTATTGCGGTTTGTTATGGGTAGCTCTGAAGCTGCCGCAACGCCAGCTAATGCTAAAACACTCGGTGAATGGTTTCCGAAAAAAGAACGTCCTATTGCTGCTGGATGGGCGGGCGTTGGCTTCTCTCTTGGGGCGATGGTCGCACCTGCTATTATTTATTTTTCACATTCATTATTTGGCTGGCGGGGAGCCTTCGTTTTTACTGGCGCCTTAGCATTAGCATGGGTTATTTTGTGGTGGCTGTTTTATCATTCACCAGAAAAACATCCTAACCTAAGCGAAAAAGAGTTATCTTTTATTCAACAAGATAATGAGCCTCCTGCTGTTAAATTACCTTTTTTTGCCGCATTAAAAATAGTGGCTAAAAATAAACGCTTTTACGGTATTGCCATTCCTGCATTTATGGCTGAACCCGCCTGGGCAGTAATGAGTTTTTGGGTACCCTTATATCTGGCCCAAGAATATGGCATGAACCTAAAAGAAATTGTGATGTTTATCTGGCTGCCGTTTCTTGCTGCTGATTTAGGGAGCATTTTTAGTGGTTATTTAACGAAAGTCTATACCCGATTTTTTGGCTGTAGCCAAATAAACTCAATTGTTGCCAGTTCTGTCACTGGGGCATTTTTGATGCTTTCTCTGGCGGCGATTGCCATTACCAAAGATCCCTATGTTGCTATCGTTCTTATCTCCATTGGTGGTTTTGGTCACCAAATTATTTCCTGTATGCTAAGTGCGTTAGTGGTTGAATCCTTTGATAAAGGACAAATGGCTACAGTGAATGGCATGCGCGGCTCTTGTGCCTGGATTGCCAGTTTTATATTTTCTTTAATTATTGGTGTGACTGCGGACAAAATTGGTTTCAATCCCCTGTTCGTTGCAATGGGATTCTTTGATTTGATTGGTGCGATTTTCTTAGTCGCTTTTATTGCTGAGCGTCGTGGCAAAAAGAATAAAACTCAGGCTTAACAGGGTAACTGTAATGAAAATATTAAAACAATGGATTTTAAAGCATACGGGTAATCATCATGTCGAATTACTTGTTGAAGGGAAACATACTCTTTCCATCTCTATTCTGGATAGTCAACTTTTTCGCATTGCTCTTAAGCCAAATGGTGAGTACTCGTTAGACAAAACCTGGAGTATTGATCCCAGCCAGGATATGCCATGGGAAGGGCGTCCAAGGGATGAGTTGAGTGGCTTTAAATTGCCGCCATTTACGGTGGAACAACGTGAAGAACAGCTTGTTATCGCCACTGAATTACTGCAAGTGACGGTTCATCAACCGCTTTGGCTGGAATGGTCGTATCGACATGATATTAATGAACCCTGGCAGTTCCTGACACAAGACAGAACAACCAGCGCTTATTTATTAAACGCTCAGGGCCATGGCGTTGCCCATTATCAAAGTCGCTATCAGGATGAGCGGTATTATGGCTTAGGTGAAAAAGCGGGCCCACTCTCTCGTAACGGTAAACGTTATGAAATGAGAAACTTAGATGCAATGGGTTATAACGCTGCCAGTACTGACCCTTTATATAAACATGTTCCTTTTATTATTACTCAGCGTGAAGATGTCAGTTTTGGTGTTTTCTATGACAATTTGAGTAATTGCTGGATAGATTTAGGTAATGAACTCGATAACTACCATAAACCTTATCGCCGCTGGCAAAGTGAAGCAGGGGATATTGATTATTTCCTTTTCACCGGAAAGCAAGTTCTTGATATTACTAAACGGTTTGTTCGGTTAACCGGTAAAACTATTTTTGGACCAAAATGGAGTTTAGGCTACAGTGGTTCAACAATGCACTATACCGATGCCCCTGATGCGCAGCAGCAATTACTGAAATTTATTCAATTATGCGAAGAGCACGCGATACCCTGTGATTCATTCCAATTATCTTCCGGGTATACATCCATTAAAGACAAGCGCTATGTCTTTAACTGGAACTATGACAAAGTCCCTGAACCGAAAACGATGACGGCGTCATTCCATCAGGCAGGTTTAAAGCTTGCTGCCAATATTAAACCCTGTTTATTACAAGATCACCCTCGTTATCAAGAGGTTGCTGATAATGGTTTATTTATTACTGATCCAGAGACAGAGAAACCAGAACGTTCATGCTTCTGGGACGACGAAGGTTCTCATTTAGACTTTACTAACCCAGCGGCCATTTCCTGGTGGAAAGATAACGTGAAAACTCAGTTATTAGAGATGGGTATCGATTCTACCTGGAATGATAACAATGAGTATGAAGTATGGGATGGTGAGGCGCGTTGTTTTGGATTTGGTAAACCAATACCGATAAAACATATTCGTCCAGTGATGCCACTGTTGATGATGCGTGCTTCCATGGAGGCTCAGGTCGAATTTGCCCCAGAAAAACGTCCTTATCTGATTTCTCGCTCTGGTTGTGCCGGTATGCAACGCTACGTGCAAACCTGGAGTGGCGATAATCGGACTAACTGGGAGACGTTGCGCTACAACATTCGCATGGGCCTGGGTATGAGCCTGTCAGGTTTGTTTAATGTCGGCCATGATGTGGGCGGTTTCTCTGGCGATAAACCTGATGCCGAATTATTTGTTCGCTGGGTACAAAATGGGGTTATGCACCCACGGTTCACAATTCATTCGTGGAATGACGACCATACCGTTAATGAGCCTTGGATGTATCCTGCCGTCACCGGGGCTATTCGTGCAGCGATTGAATTACGCTATCGTCTAATGCCTTATTTATATACCTTATTATGGCAGGCCCATGCTGATGATGAGCCTATGTTACGCCCGACATTCTTAGACCATCAGCAGGATAAGCAGACGTTTGAAGAGTGTGATGAGTTTTTATTAGGGCGCGATTTACTGGTTGCCAGTGTTGTCGAAGCTCAGGCGCGAACCCGTTCGTTATGGTTACCTGAAAATAGCCACGGCTGGTATGACTATGATACTGAAGCCTGGTTTAGTGGGGGTCAATGGGTCACCGTAGACGCGCCACTAGAGAAATTACCCTTATTTGTCAGAGCCGGTGCGGGTTTACCTGTGTCATCACACTTACAATATGTTAATCCTCAGCAGGATACTGAGCGCGAACTGCATCTCTATCCAACATTAGGCCAGGCAATATCTGACGGACTTATATTTGAGGATGATGGTGAATCCTGGGGATATACCAAAGGTAATGCGCTCTGGGTTAGCTGGAAACTTGAAACGACAGCGAATAAATTATCATTATCGATTGATACAGAAGGTGATTATATTCCTGGGTGGAGAACGTTACAGGTTCGCCTGCCGGAAAAAGAAAAACGACCGTTGTATATTAATGGCGTTTTATCTAATGAATGGCATATAAAATAGTAACTTAGTTATTCTGATTATCAAGTCCATGTGTTATCGCATGGACTTTTTCTTTATCTTCGCTAGTATTCTCTGATAGTTATTAATATGTAATACTCCATTAATATAATTCATTTAAAAATTCCCAGGATCATTGAGAGTGTCAGATATAAAGCGCCCTTATCAGGAAGTCGGCCATGTATTACGCCAGATGATCATCGAGATGAACTGTTCTATTGGTGACAGGCTTCCGCCTGAGCGTGAAATAGCTGAACGATTAAATGTTTCTCGTGCCGTGGTACGGGAGGCATTGATTATGCTAGAAATTGAGCAATTGGTTGAGGTGCGTAAAGGTTCCGGCGTTTATATTGTTGCACTACCCCGTCACAGCGAAAGTATGGCGACCGATCCCAGTATCCTGAATGCGGCTGGCCCGTTTGAACTGCTGCAAGCCCGGCAGTTACTGGAGAGTAATATTGCGGAATTTGCGGCTACCCAGGCGACGCCTGGCGATATTGCCAGTATGCGCAGGGCTCTGCAAAGAGAGCACGATGAACTCAATCCTGGCGAAGATGAAACCGGCGATCGCGAGTTTCACTTGGCCATTGCCCAGGCAACGCATAACAGTATGCTGGTTGAATTATTCAAACAGTCGTGGGCATGGCGGGAAAATAATCCAATGTGGTTGATGCTGCATACCCGGATAAGCAATAAAGATTTCCGCAAGGAATGGAAAACGGATCACCAGGCTATCCTGGCTGCGATGATAAAAAAAGATCCCGTGGCGGCTAAAGAAGCAATGTGGCAGCACCTGGAACAGGTAAAGCAGCGCCTGCTGGAGTTATCCGATGTGGATGACCCTTATTTTGATGGTTATCTGTTTAACTCATACCCCATTGATTTAGTAAAAAATAGTGACATACCGCTGGCATAAGTCATGCGATTTTATCACTCTTGTCTGGGGATTTTTTCTTTTGTGCGGACTTTGGTATAAGATTTCAACGGGTGATAAAAGCTCAACACAATAATGATGGGGAACCAGATGCGCATAAAACTTGCAGTGGGAATGATTGGGGCAGCATTGCTGCTGGCTGGTTGTAGTAGCTCAAGCAACGATCTTACGGCGGGTGGTCAGAATGTTCGCTTCGTAGAAGATAAGCCGGGTAGCGAATGTCGCCTGCTCGGAACGGCAACCGGTGAGCAGAGCAACTGGTTATCTGGCCAGAATGGTGATGAAGGCGGCTCAATGCGTGGCGCAGCGAATAACTTGCGTAACAATGCTGCTGCGATGGGGGGTAACGTACTGTATGGCGTTAGCAGCCCAAGCCAGACACTGCTGTCGAGCTTTGTTCCGACTGACAGCAAAATGACCGGACAGGTCTATAACTGCCCTGAATGATAAAGTCAGTCTGATTTACCGCTTACCTGCTGCATATTGCTATTAACAGAGGTAAGCGGGATATTGATTACTGCCCTGGCATGGGGCTGACTCAGTCAGAGTCTGAGTTACGTTGTCGACGTAGTTGCAAATCCAGCATGGTTTTGCTGGGCTCACCACCAATCTCACGGGTCAGCTTAGGCACCATATAGCCTGATACAAGAGTCAGCAGTTCGCGCATAATCGCCCGCGCCTCTTCATCTTCCACCATAAAATGAGCAGCGCCCTGAACTCTGTCGAGTACATGCAGATAATAGGGCAGGACACCCGCATCAAACAAAGCCCGACTTAAATCAGCCAGAGTGTGGGCACTGTCATTGACTCCTCGCAGCAGCACGCTTTGGTTTAACAGCGTGACACCCGCCTGGCGCAGTTTTTTCATTGCATCACGGAAATCATGGCCGATTTCCTGCGCGTGGTTGATATGGTTGACCAGCAGCACCTGTAAGTGTGAACGAGAAAGCCTTGAGACCAGGGTTTCAGTGATACGGTCAGGAAGCACAATCGGCAGTCGGCTATGAATACGTAGCCGCTTGATATGACTGATAGCTTCCAGCTCGGTTATCAGCCAGTCGAGCTCGTTATCCTTCGCCATTAGCGGGTCGCCGCCAGAAAAGATAATTTCATCAAGTTCCGGATGCTCACTGATATAGCTGAGAGCGGCCTGCCAGTTACGCTTATTACCTTGGTTATCCGCGTAAGGGAAGTGGCGACGAAAACAGTAGCGACAGTTAACGGCACAGCCGCCTTTCACTAATAGCAGGGCACGATTACGGTATTTATGCAGTAATCCGGGAACCACACTATGCTGTTCTTCGAGCGGATCGGTGCTGTATCCCGGGGCGATGATAAACTCTTGCCTGGCTGTTAGCACCTGGCGCAGCAGAGGGTCATCAGGGTTCCCTTTTTCCATCCGGGCAACGAAAGCCCGAGGCACGCGCAGAGCAAAAAGACGGCGAGCTTCACGTCCCTGGAGCAGCACAGGGTTATCTGTCAGATTTAAAATCTGAAGTAGTTCATCAGGATCGGTTATAACATCGGCAAGTTGCGTTAACCAATCTTCTCTGCCGGGGGTATTTAGGGTTACAATGCTTGCCATTTTTTGGCTAATCTACCAGTTAATTAATTCAGAGGGCCTTATGGCAACTTATTCTAGCAACGATTTTCGTGTCGGTCTTAAAATCATTATGGATGGCGAACCTTATGCCGTCGAATTCAGTGAATTCGTTAAACCAGGCAAAGGTCAGGCTTTTGCGCGCGTAAAACTGCGCCGTCTGCTGACTGGCTCTCGTGTTGAGAAAACCTTTAAATCGACGGACACTGCAGAAGGTGCAGACGTTGTCGATATGAACCTGACTTACCTGTATAACGACGGTGAGTTCTGGCATTTTATGAACAACGAAACCTTTGAGCAGCTGGCAGCAGATGCTAAAGCTGTAGGCGATAGCGCGAAGTGGCTGTTGGATCAGGCTGAATGTATCGTGACTCTGTGGAACGGTCAGCCTATCACTATTACTCCACCGAACTTTGTTGAGCTGGAGATTACTGATACTGATCCTGGCCTGAAAGGTGACACTGCCGGTACCGGCGGTAAGCCTGCAACCTTAAGCACTGGTGCAGTAGTAAAAGTGCCACTGTTTGTACAGGTTGGTGAAGTGATTAAAGTTGACACCCGTTCAGGTGAATACGTTTCTCGCGTGAAATAATTCAGGCGAGTCGGGAGTGGGGTGCTCTGGCATCACATTCCCGATAAACGCATACTGCTCTGAGCGTCCGCCGATAGTGATTATTTGATTAAGACATATTCATAAATAACGACAGCCGATTTTCTGCGCCTAGTTTTACCCTGATATTTCTCTTATAGGTATAAACAGTCTTAATACTGATCCCCATAAGCCTGGCGATATAGGCATTATGAACTTCATCTTTCCACAGTTTTAAAATACGCTCTTCTCGTAATGTAAGCAGCGGTATTAACGTGCGTTTTTTAGTTTTTTCCTCAGCGGGCAGGAGGATACTTTTCTCAATAATATTACCTAACTTATTGAGTGGTATTGATTTGTCCAGAATGTGTATATTGCCACGATTTTTACTGACATCGCCTGTATGTGAGTGATGATTACTTTGTAATAATATAATACTGGTATTTTCAGCGCATGTTTCATGAATAATGGATAACTGACGTATATCTTTTAGGGTAGTCAGAAAGCTGGTGAAGTCGGCAATAATGAGATTAGGCTGCCATGTCACCATCATATCACGGGCGAGTTGCAAACTGTCTGCTTCGGTAATAGTAATATTTCTCTCTTTGAACTCTCCCTGACTGAGCCAGGTTTTTAAACCAAATCGACTGAAACAGCATTTATCCACTACCAGTATTTTATACATATTCATAGTTCACGTAAGTGATGACAACTCCCTTTCCAGGGCGGCAAGCAAGCAGGTTCTATGATATGAATAAAAAAAATAAATGAAGCGATAAACTACGTTCTAATTCACTATCAATTCCTGGCTTAAAGGTTGGCTATTGCCATGAGGCTATTGTTCGACATGTCAGTGAGAACCCCCTTTGCTGCCAGCAAGGGCAGGCTCATTGTTACCTGTTAACCCCAATGTATGGGGTATATTCAGAATACTGCCTGTAGGGAGCTTTATTGTAAGGCATTCAAAATGATATAGGCTGCTTTGATGCGGTCATCGTTAGGATAATTTTTGTTGGCTAATAACACGATACCGATCTGTTTTTCCGGAATAAAGGCGACGTAAGCACCGAAACCGCGCGTGGAACCCGTTTTATGTACCCATGAGTTCTTGACCAGTGAGACCGGAGGCGTAATCGCGACGGAGGTCTGTGGCTCTAACGCAACCTTACGGTTACTGCAATAAATCACCACGTCAGTTTCTGCTGGCCAGTTAAAGATATCCCAGCCCAGCCCCTGATACATGCTGCCTATTCGCCAGTATCGCGATTGAGCGAGTTTGATACCTTGCTGCAGAGTTTCATTTTTAACCTGTTCCGGGTTCATATTAGCTTGTACCCACGTTGCCATATCTCTGACTGTAGATATCAAACCGTAGGTCTTTGCTGCTAATATTCCAGGTAACAGGCGCACCGGTTTATTGTTGCTATAACCCCATGAATAATGGTGAAGATATTCCTCTGGTACGTTAACCCAGGTGCTATTCATGTCCAGAAGTTGTAAGACACGAGTCTTTAAAGCTTCTTCAAATTGCATTCCTGATGGCTTAACCGCCAGGGTGCCAAACAGACCGATACTCGAGTTACCATATAAGCGTTTAGCGCCGGGTTCCCAGTGTGGTTCCCAGGCGTTGTAGAAATCAAGTAATGAAGATTCGTTGGTGACGTAATGAGGTATTTGCCAGGGAAGCCCACCTGCAGTATAGGTAGCGAGTTGTAATAAACTGATATTATTCCATTTACTGGCGATAAGAGCGGGCCAGTAACATCTGGCTGGATCATTGAGATTAATTTCACCACGAGCCAGGGTATCGCCACCTAATACACCGGTAAAGGTTTTACTCAACGAGCCAATCTCAAACAAACTATGCTTAGTGACGGGAATATTGTGCTCAGTATTAATAACACCATAGGTAAAATACCAGTACTTGCCTTGATAAATAACGGCCACAGCGATGCCCGGAATATCATTTTTTTTCATTACCTCCTGAATAGTTTTATTAACGATTTGATTAATTCTTCGAGGTGGTTTTTCTTTACCGTAAGCGGAGGCAGAGTAAGCAAGAGAAAATGTAAAGATATAACAAAAGCATTTTTTTATCATCGCGTTCATCCATAAAGTTGAGTCAGGCATCCTGCCCTGAAAGATATTCTCAGTCTGTTATATTTATATCGGAATGGCAAACTATTCTGTTTTTTTTAAATAGTGATTGGTGCTGTTTTTTAATTGCAATACTAATTAGGTGAATTAAAAGCCTGCAAATATCATGCAGGCTTTTAATTTTTGCGATAATTAAAAACTTATCACACCCACTAAGGTAATAATACTGAGAATCGCCGCCAGGCCATAAAATACCCATTTTCCGGATGGGACATGCACTTTTAAATCATGCATTGCGTGGTGAATACGATGCAACCCACACCATAGTGGCAGAACAATCATCAGAAAAACGAATAACCGACCTATCCAGCTACTCACAAATGCATGAACACGGGCAAAGTCCAGAGCGTCGGCGGGAAAGAGGCCAAGTGGGAGTAAAATACCTATCAGTAAGACGATAACAGGGGCGAAGATTGCCCCCCACATGCCACCGGCACCAAAGAGTCCCCAGAATACCGGCTCATCAGAGCGTTGAGGTTTTTGATTTATCATGGGCTTCTCCCTACCAGAATAATGCAACAAACAGCACTACGCAGGTTACCAGTATGGTAACCACCCAAAGCCCCTTAATCACTGGCTCTGGCCCCATTTTTTCATCTTTAATAATCACAATTGCCGCCTTGGGGGCGAGTTCAAACCAAGTTTTGGTATGTAACAATGCCGCCGCAAGAGTGACCAGATTCAGAATAAGAACCACTGGATTTTGTAAAAAGCTGACAAACCCAGCCCACTCTTCCGGGCCATGCTTCAGAGAGAAAAGCCCGTAAATGAGCAATAAACTGAACCATACAGTGGGTACCGAGGTTCCCTCACGAAGCATATAAAAACGATAAAAACCGAGCTTTTTCCACCATGTCGAAGTCATTGGAGGAACATAGGGTTTTCGTTTCGTGGTCATGGTGCACTCCTTAGCGTGGTTTCAGGGTGGCAATCAAAAAGTCTTTAGAACTTTCGACTTTGCCCTGCTGGATGGCGGCTGCCGGATCAACATGTTTAGGGCAGACGACAGAACAGAAGCCGACAAAAGTACAGCTCCAGACCCCATTCTTGCCATTCAACTGCGGCATACGAGCGGCTTTACCGTGATCGCGGTTATCCAGGTTATAACGATGGGCCAGCGTTATTGCTGCGGGTCCAATAAATTCTGGATTGAGGCCAAATTGTGGGCAAGCTGCATAACACAGGCCACAGTTAATACATCCGGAAAACTGGTGATATTTCGCCATCTGAGCCGGAGTTTGTGTATTAGGCCCCTCTGCCAGTGGACGATTATTACCGATGATATAAGGCTTAATAGCTTCAAGGCTTTCAATAAAGTGCGTCATATCGACGACTAAATCGCGCTCAATAGGGAAATTTGCCAGCGGCGAAATTTGTACACCGTTCGGATATTCACGCAGGAAAGTTTTACAGGCAAGTTTCGGAACATTGTCCACCATCATGCCGCAGGAACCGCAAATGGCCATACGGCAAGACCAGCGATAGCTCAAGTCAGGGGCGAGGTTATCTTTGATATAGCCCAGGGCATCCAGCAGCGATGTCTGCTCATCGAACGGGACGTCATAAGTCACATTATGCGGTTCGCTATCCGTTTCTGGGTTATAGCGCATAATGGAAACTTTATGTGTTTGCATCTCAGCCATTGGCCTTCTCCTTCTTATCCGCGGCATCAGCTTCTGCACCGTAGACACGTTTTGCTGGTGGCAGGGTAGTAATTTTGACGTCGCCATAATCAAGACGAGTGGTGCCGTCGGCCTCACGGAAGGCCAGCGTATGTTTTAAAAAGTTAACGTCATCGCGCTCAGTACAGCCTTCATCAAGCCGCTGGTGAGCACCACGTGACTCTTTACGAGCCATGGCGGAGTGCGCCATACATTCAGCCACATTCAGGCCATGACCGAGCTCAATGGTATAGAGCAGGTCGGTATTAAAGACGCTGGAGTTATCGGTAATTTTGACGCGACGGAAGCGTTCTTGCAGCTCCGCCAGCTTGTCGATTGTTTTTTGCATCAACTCTGGCGTGCGGTAGATCCCGCAGCCTTCTTCCATCGACAGGCCCATTTCATCACGAATAGCAGACCAGCTTTCCGTTCCTTCCTGGTTCACCAGTTGCTTCAGTTTATTTTCAACGTCAGCGGCTTGAGCATTGAGAGCTGAATCATTTATCTGATGTGCCTGACGGGCATGTTCAGCTGCCTGCTCACCGGCCAGGCGGCCAAAGACCACTAATTCAGCCAGGGAGTTAGAGCCGAGTCGGTTAGCACCATGTAGTCCCACCGAAGAACATTCTCCGACGGCAAACAGGCCTTTAATACGGGTTTCACACTGGCTATCGGTTTCGATACCGCCCATGGTGTAATGCGCGGTCGGCCGTACTGGAATAGGTTCTTTTACCGGATCGACACCGACATAAGCTTTAGCCAGTTCGCAGATAAACGGTAGACGCTCCAGCAGCTTTTTCTCACCCAAATGACGTAAGTCGAGATAGACCACATCTCCGCGTGGTGTAGAAATGGTGTTGCCTTTACGTGACTCATGCCAGAAAGCCTGTGATACGCGGTCACGCGGACCCAGCTCCATATATTTATTTTTCGGCTGGCCGAGAGGCGTTTCTGGTCCCATACCGTAGTCTTGCAAATAACGGTAGCCGTTTTTATTCACCAGAATGCCACCTTCACCGCGGCAGCCTTCAGTCATCAGAATGCCGGAGCCTGGAAGGCCGGTCGGGTGATACTGCACAAACTCCATATCGCGTAACGGCACACCATGGCTCAGCGCCATACCCATGCCGTCGCCAGTAACAATGCCGCCGTTGGTGTTGTAGCGATAAACACGACCTGCACCCCCGGTGGCCATTACTACAGAATTGGCGCGGATCTGTGTGAGTTCACCTTCCATCATGTTCATGGCTACCAGGCCGCGAGCCTGACCATCATCGACGAGAATATCGAGGACAAAGTATTCATCAAAACGCTGGATCTGTGGAAACTGCAAGGAGGTCTGGAACAGGGTATGAAGCATATGAAAACCGGTTTTATCCGCGGCAAACCAGGTTCTTTCAATCTTCATGCCACCAAATCGACGGACGTTAACGCTGCCATCTTCCCGGCGGCTCCACGGACAACCCCAGTGTTCCAGCTGAGTCATCTCGGTTGGGCAGTGACGGACAAAGTAGTCCACGACATCTTGTTCACACAGCCAGTCACCACCCGCAACGGTATCGTGGAAGTGGTAGTCAAAACTGTCGCTATCTTGTGTCACTGCCGCAGATCCTCCTTCTGCTGCAACAGTATGGCTGCGCATTGGATAGACTTTTGAGATCAGAGCGATTTTAGCTTGTGGGTTAGCCTGGGCAGCGGCGATGGCTGTTCGTAGCCCTGCACCACCGGCGCCTATAATGGCGATATCGGCTTGAAAGGTTTTCACGACATTCCTCCTGATTTTTATTATTTCGCAAAGCAATATTGACTAAAGATAGCTCACCGCAGGGGGTGCTGCTGTTGCGAAAAGATTCCTGACCTTATTTTGAAGGCAGTATAGACGCGTAAATAGTATGGAATTTTGATGTATTCGATTTTTTCGTCGTTCTGTGGAATAGCGCATGCCTGATGTCATCAATAGAAGACAAAAAAGGCGTTTTTCTACAATACGCAGGACTGGCTGATAAAAATAATGCGCATAATTTGTCTCTGTTCTGGGATACAGGTAGACTTTTCGACCTTGTTGATTGACGGAGATTTACTTATGAGCGAAACGGCCTCCTGGCAGCCAAGCGCATCCATTCCTAACTTATTGAAACGCGCGGCGATTCTGGCTGAGATTCGGCGTTTTTTTGCCGATCGTTGTGTGCTGGAAGTGGAAACGCCTTGCATGAGTCAGGCGACAGTAACAGATATCCATCTGGTGCCGTTTGAGACGCGTTTCGTGGGACCCGGGCATTCCGGGGGATTAAATCTCTATCTGATGACCAGCCCTGAGTATCATATGAAACGCTTGCTGGCAGCAGGTTGCGGGCCGGTGTTTCAGTTATGTCGTAGCTTCCGTAATGAGGAAATGGGACGTCATCATAATCCTGAATTCACCATGCTGGAGTGGTATCGCCCGCACTACGATATGTATCGTCTGATCAACGAAGTTGATGATTTGCTGCAACAGGTGCTTGATTGTGAGCCGGCTGAGAATCTCTCATATCAGCAGGCTTTTCAGCGTTATCTGGAAATAGATCCACTGTCAGCGGATAAAGCGGCATTACGTGCTGCGGCCGCTAAACTCGATTTGAGTAATATTGCTGATGGGGAAGAGGACAGGGATACTTTATTACAGATGCTGTTCACCTTTGGCGTCGAACCGATGATAGGTAAAGACAAACCCGTCGTCATTTATCATTTCCCGGCAACTCAGGCTTCACTGGCACAAATCAGTAGTGAAGATCATCGTGTTGCTGAACGCTTCGAGGTTTATTTTAAAGGGATTGAACTGGCGAACGGTTTCCATGAGCTGACTGATGCGGGTGAACAGCGCCAGCGTTTTGAGCAGGATAATCGCAAGCGTGCTGAGCGTGGCTTAGCGCAACAGCCTATCGATACCTTACTACTGGATGCACTTTCCGCTGGCCTGCCAGACTGCTCTGGTGTGGCGCTTGGCGTCGATCGTCTGGTGATGCTGGCGTTAGGGGCTGATAGCCTGGCTGAAGTCCTTGCCTTTACGGTAGATCGTGCTTAAGCCGAGGGCTGCCTGGTTGGAACAGAGTCGCTGCTAATGTTGAAAATAATATCGCTTGATGACGAAAAATCTGCGCTTTTTGCGCAGGTGGATGCGTTATATGAAAGTGCTTTTCCATTACATGAAAAGCGCAGTCATAGCGCCAAAATTCGCGCATTGAATCATGCGAATTACCAGCTACAGGCCTGGTTTGACGATGATTTGTTCGTCGGCATGATTGGGATGTGGCATTTCGCTGATTATAGCTATATCGAACATCTTGCGGTGAATGACACCTTGCGTGGTCAGGGCTACGGTAAGCGGATGCTCAATCAATTTTTACAACAGTCTTCACTAACGGTGCTGGAAATCGATCCGCTGACGACAGAAATTGCGCAGAAACGACTCCGTTTTTATCAGTCATTAGGTTTCCAGGTTAATCACTATCCACATACCCATCCGACGTATCATGAACATCTCGCCGATCACGAGTTAATTGTTCTGAGCTATCCTCGCCAGATAGAACCACAGCAATATCAGCATTTCTTGACTGATTTATGTCACGAAGTGATGGCTGATAGTACTGAAATTTAAACAGGCTAGCGGGTAGTATCAGAGCAGTCTTAATAGGAACATTCATGGATCTCAGTACCCTTTTTCTTTACATCGTGGCCGTCAGTGCCGTTATGGTGACGCCAGGCCCGTCGATGTTGCTCGCATTAAATAATGGGGCAACTTACGGCATGCGCATTGCTGGTTATGGCTTTATGGGGGCGGTACTGGCCGACTTGCTGCTCATTGCCGCCGTGGGATGCGGACTGGGAGCCTTACTTCAGGCTTCTGAGCAACTCTTTACGCTGGTGAAGTGGGGAGGGGCTCTGTACCTGATTTACCTTGCCTGTATTTTATGGCGTGCGCCGGCTCAGGCCTTACATGTCAGTAATAGCGCGGCTTTTACGACCGGTAAAACGGCATTTTTACGTTCTTTGATGGTGGGGCTATCGAATCCTAAAGGTTTGTTGTTTTTCTCTGCCTTTTTGCCGCAATTTATCCGTCCACAAGAACCTATCCTGAGTCAGTATCTAATTCTGGCTCTCGTCAGTGCGATTATTGACTGCCTGATGATGACGATTTATGCCTATGGTGGCCGTCATGCGATGCGTCGTTTTTCTGCTAGCGTCATGCGTGGAGTGAATCGTAGCTGTGCCGGAATGCTGGCTATACTGGCGGTAGGGGTTGCGCTTTACCGTAGAGGTAACGTGACCTGAGTTATTCGTTGCGATAAGCAACGCCTGACTGACAAGCAGAAAGACCTAACAACGCGTTGCTAAGTCTTTCTGTTGTCGAGGCAGAAAATCAGTCCTGGCTTTCGGCCAGCTCGCGCAGATAAGAGAAAATCTGACGATATGACTTAGGCGGCTTATTAGCCGCTTTTTCTTTCTGTGCGTTGCGGATAAGCACACGTAGCTGCTGACGGTCAGCCTCAGGATAAAGTCTCAATACTTCACTCATTGCCTCATCACCTTCATCAACCAGACGGTCACGCAGGGCTTCGAGTTTATGGAACAGTGAAACCTGCTGGTTGTGGCGGTTCTTCAGCTTATCGAGAGCTTGACGAATAGGCTCAACGTCACGAGAACGCATCATTTTACCGATCAGCTGTAACTGACGGCGGCGTCCTTCTTTCTTAATTTTCTGGGCAAGTTCAATGGCGGCACGGAGATCGTCATCCAGTGGCATTTTTTCCAGTGCATTTTTGCCCAGTTCAACTAATTCAACACCTAGGCGTTTAAGCTCTTCGGCATCGCGTTTAATTTCGCTCTTGCTGACCCAGATAATCTCATCATCATCTTCGTCTTCATCATCGGGCACGTCATCGAGCCAGTCTTCGGGCTGTTTGGTCATATCAGGCTCCTTAAAAAGTTGACGCGAATATTACCAGTAAAGGCACCAGACTGCGAAATTGTTCTGATCCTGTTAGACTGGAATCACTCACCTTACACTATGGCAATCGCGATGAAAGTAAACACGCAAGTAGCACAACAACGTCAAACCTTAGAGCAGGCGGTTTCTCTGGCACTGGAGCTAGCAGCAAAGCATTCAGACGGTGCAGAAGTTGCGGTCAGTAAAACCACAGGAATAGGTGTCAGCACCCGCTTTGGCGAAGTGGAAAATGTTGAATTCAATAGCGATGGTGCGCTGGGTATCACGGTTTACCATCAAAATCGCAAAGGCAGCGCGTCTTCTACTGACCTGAGTCATGATGCTATCACCCGTACAGTACAGGCGGCGCTGGATATTGCGCGTTATACCTCACAAGATTCTTGTGCAGGTGTCGCTGATAAAGAGCTACTGGCCTTTGATGCGCCGGACTTAGATCTTTTCCACCCGACTGAAATGGACGCTGAACGGGCGATTGAACTAGCTGCCCGGGCTGAAAACGCGTCGCTGAATGTTGATAAACGTATTACCAATACCGAAGGCGGCAGTTTTAACAGCCACTATGGGATCAAAGTCTTCGGTAACAGTCACGGTATGCTACAAAGCTACTGCTCTACACGTCATTCACTCTCCAGCTGCGTTATCGCGGAAGCAAATGGCGATATGGAGCGTGATTACGCCTACACCATTGGTCGCGCGATAGAAGACCTGGAAAGCCCGGAATGGGTGGGTGCGGAATGTGCCCGTCGTACGCTTTCGCGTCTTGCTCCACGCAAGCTGTCCACGATGAAAGCGCCGGTTATTTTTGCTTCTGAAGTGGCAACGGGCTTATTCGGTCATCTGGTTGGGGCGATTGCTGGCGGCTCGGTTTATCGTAAATCGACCTTCTTGCTGGACTCACTAGGCCAGCAGATATTCCCGGACTGGCTAACCATCGAAGAACATCCGCATCTGCTAAAAGGACTCGCCTCAACACCTTTCGACAGTGAAGGGGTGCGCACCGAACGCCGCGATATCATCAAAGAGGGTGTGCTTCAGCAGTGGCTGCTAACCAACTATTCTGCACGCAAACTGGGTCTGAAAAGTACCGGTCATGCGGGTGGCATCCATAACTGGCGTATTGCAGGTCGTGGCCTTGATTTCGACGGCATGCTCAAACAAATGGGCACCGGACTGGTGGTTACAGAGCTAATGGGTCAGGGCGTCAGCGGTATGACCGGTGACTATTCACGTGGTGCGGCTGGATTCTGGGTCGAAAACGGTGAAATTCAGTACCCCGTCAGTGAAATTACCATTGCGGGTAACCTTAAGGATATGTGGCGTGAAATCGTAACCGTTGGTAACGATATTGAAACACGTAGCAATATACAGTGTGGTTCTGTGCTGTTGCCTGAAATGAAAATTGCTGGGCAGTAGAATAGAAAGTTGTGTGGCGTGAGACATCACGCCAGTTTTTAAATAAAAAAATAATAGGTGAGCAAATTGCGTAAACACTTAATTGCAATGTTAACAATGTCAACCCTCCTCCTGAGCAGCGTTTCAGCCCTGGCAAATGATGTCGCTGAAGATATGGATATCCTTGCTCAAAACTACAACTCAGTACTGACTGCCAAAGAGGCAGCAACGCTGAAAACCGCCTTAACTAACATGCGCGCTGCGGCGCTGGATGCAAAGAAAGGCGTACCGCCGAAACTTGAGAAAGAATCAGCAGACAGCGAAGCAATGAAAGATTATCACCACGGGTTCGATATTCTTATCGGGCAAATTGATGGCGCGATGAAACTGGCTGACGAAGGTAAAGTCGACGAAGCGAAAGCGGCTGCGGAAGGATTTAAAGCGACCCGTAACGAATACCATAAAAAGTATCGTTAAGCTAAATGCCTGAATAACCAGCCGCTACCCTGCGACTGTGAGCAAAATTAACAAGAACGACAGGGAACAAGACTGTCGTTCTTGCTTTATGTATTACTGAATCAGCGTAAATGCTGTAGTGACGTGTTTTACGCCGCTAACCCGACTGGCCGTATCTGCCGCCGCTTTTCCTTCCCGCTCGGTGACCAGACCCAGTAAGAAGACTTCGCCATCCTCGGTAGTGACTTTAACGTTAGTCGATTTGACCTGATCGCTTGCCAGCAGCTGGGAACGGACTTTGGTCGTTATCCAGGTATCGCTGGACGCTGTGCCTAAGCCAATTTTTGGTGCATTGCGAATTTCGCTATAGACCTCAGTGGCACCGTCGACACCCATGGCAATTTGTTTGGCTCGAGCAGCCAGCTCAGAATTAGGTGACTGGCCGGTCAGCAGCACTTTACCCTGATAGGCGGTCACGTTGATACGTGCCTCTTTCTTGATCTGCTCGTCTTTATTGAGCGCATTATTCACGCGCAGCTCCAGCGTACCGTCATCGACTTGGGTACCCACAGTGCGCGGATCTGTTGCTGTTTTGGTCGCAACGGCTGCACTACCTACCAGGACTGCACCAACACAACCTTGAAGTAACAATGCAGAGACAAGTATTGCGATGGGTGTAATAACCTTCATATTGATTCCTTCTTTTTATCAAGAGGTGTCATCTCTCAGGTCTTCCAGACAACCGCACAAGTATTCTTCCATCACATAGAGAATAAAGAGCTATCCATCCTGATGGGGAAATAACGTGTTGTCGATAAGATCGCATAAGCAGTTTACTGTCAGCATATGCATCTCCTGAATACGAGTGCTGTGGTGAGAAGGAATGCGTATTTCTACATCCTGTGGCCCCAGCAAGCCGGCGAGTTCACCGCCATCGTAGCCTGTTAAGGCAATGATAGTCATATCTCGGGTGACCGCTGCTTCCACTGCTTTGACAATATCACGGCTATTGCCGCGGGTAGAGATAGCTAACAGAATATCGCCTGCCTGACCGAGAGCGCGTACCTGTTTGGCATACACTTCCTGATGCAGACGATCGTTGGCAATCGCTGTTAAGACCACGGTATCCGCATTAAGTGCAATGGCAGGTAAACCAGGCCGCTCTGTTTCAAAGCGATTAATCATACTGGCAGCAAAATGCTGGGAGTTTGCGGCTGATGTTCCGTTACCACAACACAGGATCTTATTACCGTTCAGTAAAGACTGAACCATGGTGATAGCCGCCCGGGAGATAGCATCTGGCAAGGCTTCTGCCGCCGCTATCTGAGTTTGAATGCTTTCAGTGAAGCAGGCTTTGATTCTTTCAAGCACGTTGATTTTACCTGGTTTTTTAAATGTCAGCAGCAAACGCGTTAGTCAGCCACTCGATTTCATTGCCGGTGAACGCTAACACATCAAAACGGCAATCTACAGTCTCAAAACTTTCACCTGCTCCATTCAGCCATACTCGTGCACTATGAAGCAGATGTTTTTGCTTTCGGACAGTGACGCTTGCAGCGGCGCTACCGAAAGCATCATTACGGCGAAAACGGACTTCGACAAACACGATAACCTGGTGATGTCTCATGATAAGGTCTATTTCGCCGCCACGAACATAGACATTCGCGGCAATAAATTGTAATCCTTGCGACTCAAGGTAGCGACGCGCTTGTTTTTCATAGCCTGCGCCGCACCGTTGAGTATTCACGATACCGGAACGACCTGTCCTTGACTGAATTGTAACCAGTTAAGTTTTCTATTTACCACACAATCGGTACTGGCACTTAACTGTCCGGTGTTACCGTTAAGCGTAAAGCCCGGGCTCTGACGCAGTTCGGCAAAATGGTTAGCGAGAGACCAGGCGTCAACCCCCATCGCATACAAGCGGGCCAGGGAGTAATCGTTATTGACGCTACTCAGGGCTTGCTGCATCAGCTGTGGATTACCGCCAGACAGGAGTGGAATTTCGCTGTACTGAAGGCCTTCCATTTCAAAGCGGAAATCCGGGCCGCTTACTCCTTGAGCACTACGGGAGCTGGCGTATAACTGAGCGCCGCCACGGCTTCCGGTACGCATAGTAATCATGGGTTTAATCAGTGCCATTTCATCTGATGAAGCGACAATATAAACCGCATCCACGTTGCCACCACTGCTGTCCATTTGCGGCTCAACAGGAACGGTTGGGATAGTCAGGCCACCAATAGTAACGGACTCTGGTGGATTATTGTTGGCGATAACAGGTGTACCCGTAAGCGCAATCCCAGACCCGCTATTGATGCCGCGCTTTAAATCACTCATGGAACCTAAGCGTTGTTGCAGTACGGTGCCACCGCCTAAGCTCTGCCATTCACTGGTAAAGGCTTTAGCGACGCGTTCGCCCAGTGCGCTAGAAGGAACCAGTAACAATGGACTGCGCTGGTTTTGCTGCCAGATATGGTGAGCAGCATCGCGGGCTTCATCTTCCGGAGATAAAGCGAAATAACAGATGTTTGGGTGATTCTGAGTCGTTTCAGGCTGGTTAAGTGCCAGAATATTCAGCGAACTGTTTACACCAGATAAAGCATCAACATCATTTTTCAGTAATGGGCCGACGACAATCGTTGCGCCATCCTGTTGTGCTTGTGCCAGTACCTGGTCAATGGGCTGGCTACTGGTATCGTAGATTTTAACTTCTGCGTTCGGGTTCGCAGGCGCAGAGGCAAGGGCCGTTGACTGAGGCTGCTCAGTGACTGCTGGCATGACATCAGTGAGAGAAGATAAATCATCGCTGGCGAGACTCTCGGTGGCTTGTGGCAAGGCCACAGGCTGTGAACCTTGGGTTCTTGCTGCTTCAAAACCTTGCTGAATGCTGTGTCCGAATAGCCCAGCCTGGCCATTCAACGGTAGCAACAAAGCAATTTTTCCGATTGAAGCAGAACCGACATTGATATTTTGAAGATTCGTCAGTTGAGTGGGGAGCAGTTTCGCGCCAGGGTTATTCGGGTAGCGTATCTGCCACTCTTGAATACCCGTTTTGAGTTTCTCTAAATCAGTACGATTGTTGGTCCAGATCTGCTGAAGCTCCAGCCAGCCTTGCAGTGTATTTTCGTCAGCATTAATCACCAGACTATTCATCTGTTCAGCGGTCATTGATGATACCGCTTGCCAGGTCCCATCGATATTTTCCTGCCGACGGTCATTGCTTAGTAACGGCTCTTGCGCAATGTAAGCACGTACTAAGGTCAGTGACGGCTGTCCGGCATTGGCTGCAATTACCGCGCTATAGTAAGCCTGTTGCTGGCCGGCATCGAGTGTGGTGGCATCGATATTATTGAGTAAGGCAGCAGCGGCCGCGTAATCTTGCTGTGCTGTTTTAATTTGTGCCATCAATAATGACTGTTCCAATTTCTGGGCATTATTGAGTTTTTCCGGTAGCTGATTATAGATACCGATAGCCTGCTCAGTTTGTCCTTCTTCTAACAGTGCACGAATGGCGAGTAATTGCCATTGGGTCTTGCTATCATCTGAGCTCTGCTCTATTTGTTGCAGATACCAGGCTGAACTGGCAGTACCCGCTGGCGGCTGCTCTTGGTATGTTTCGGATGTCTGTGAAGTACACCCGGCAAAAATCAGTGCTGCGAGTAACACAGGCAAACTGCGTCCGACTTTTGATAGTTTTAAGGTTGAGAGTCGCATTCAATATCCAGTGGTTTTTTAATCTCAGTGTTCAATATTAAAACGGCAATACGGATGAAACAATGAAACAACACGAAACGGCAGCGATTTTAGCGAAAACGCTCTATATCGTCCCGACGCCGATTGGCAATCTTGGCGACATCACACAGCGTGCCCTCTCGGTGTTACAGAGTGTTGATTTGATTGCCGCTGAAGATACGCGTCATACTGGTCTTTTATTACAGCATTTTGCAATAAATGCGCGCTTATTCGCACTTCATGATCATAATGAGCAACAAAAAGCCGAAACTTTACTGGCAAAGCTACAGGAAGGGCAAAGTATTGCTCTGGTTTCGGACGCCGGAACACCCTTGATTAACGATCCTGGCTATCACTTGGTTCGCGTGTGTCGCGAGGCTGGTATTCGCGTTGTGCCTCTGCCGGGTCCTTGTGCTGCTATTGCCGCTCTCAGCGCCGCTGGACTACCTTCCGACCGTTTCTGTTATGAAGGTTTTTTGCCTGCCAAAACGAAAGGCCGTTACGATGCGCTAAAAGCCATTGAACAAGAGACCCGAACGCTGATTTTTTATGAATCAACCCACCGTTTATTAGATAGCCTGGAAGATATTTGTACCGTGCTGGGTGAATCGCGCTATGTAGTGCTGGCGCGTGAACTGACCAAAACCTGGGAGTCGATTCATGGCGCACCGGTCGGGGAGCTTCTGGCCTGGGTGAAAGAGGATGAAAACCGCCGCAAAGGGGAGATGGTCCTGATTGTTGAGGGCTTTAAAGTCCTCAGCGATGACGCCCTTCCGGCAGATGCCCTGCGGACACTGGCTTTGCTGCAAACTGAGCTACCGCTGAAAAAAGCGGCTGCACTGACTGCCGAAATTCATGGTGTGAAGAAGAATGCATTATATAAATACGCTCTGGAACAGGCTGAGAAGTAAGTCTCGCGATTTTTTCACCCTGCTTTGCTCAGGGAATAAACAAGAGACACACTGAATTGGGTGTGTTGCGTGACAGTGAGAGTGAAACCCACTATACTTCGCCGCGAAGCTGACCAGGCAGTCGCCGCTTCGTCGTCGTCCTCCTTCGGGGGAGACGGGCGGAGGGGAGGAAAGTCCGGGCTCCATAGGGCAGGGTGCCAGGTAACGC
>Ga0256410_1000755_pt1 | contig 28457 bp, 23 predicted proteins | sample PhyWR1_FD_185983 | JGI IMG/M metagenome (GOLD analysis project Ga0256410, IMG submission 185983) | Leaf surface microbial communities from wheat plants in UC Gill Tract Community Farm, Albany, California, United States - DLSL W.R1 | ecosystem: Host-associated > Plants > Phyllosphere >... | reverse complement strand
AGCCTTGAGCTTGAACTCACTCGAATAAGATTTACGCATATCCAAACACCTCAGATTTGGGCGCCATCATAGCGCCCGATTGAAGTGTCCAAAATCATTAGGCCAGTTCAAGCCCCCTCCCACCTTTTGCCCCTCGTTTGTCTGGAGGATCAGCGTCGCAGGCATGAGCCAAGATTGAGAATAGCCGGTGCTGATTCACACAGATCAAGATGTGGGAGGGGGCTTGCCCCCGATGGCGGCCGGTCAGCCAGCCCATGCATTGACTGAACCGCTGCTATCGGGGGCAAGCCCCCTCCCACCTTTTGCCTTTCGTTTGTCTGGAAGGTCAGCGGCGTAGGCATGAGCCAGGATTGAGCATAATCGGTGCTGATCTACACAGATCAAGATGTGGGAGGGGGCTTGCCCCCGATGGCGGCCGGTCAGCCAGCCCATGCATTCACTGAACCCCTGCTATCGGGGGCTGGCTCCTTCCCACCTTTCGCCCCGCGTTTGTCTGGAAGGCCAGCGGCGCAGGCATGAGCCAGGATTGAGCATAATCGGTGCTGATCCACACAGATCAAGATGTGGGAGGGGGCTTGCCCCCGATGGCGGCCGGTCAGCCAGCCCATGCATTGACTGAACCGCTGCTACCGGGGGCAAGCCCCCTCCCACCTTTTGCCCCGCGTTTGTCTGGAAGGTCAGCGGCGCAGGCATGAGCCAGGATTGAGCATAATCGGCGCTGATCCACACAGATCAAGATGTGGGGAGGCTTGCCCCCGATGGCGGATTGTCAGCCAGCTCATGCATTGACTGAACCACCGCTATCGGGGGCAAGCCCCCTCCCACCTTTTGCCTCTCGTTTGTCTGGAAGGTCAGCGGCGTAGGCATGAGCCAGGATTGAGCATAATCGGTGCTGATCCACACAGATCAAGATGTGGGAGGGGGCTTGCCCCCGATGGCGGCCTGTCAGCCAGCCCATGCATTGACTGAAACACCGCTATCGGGGGCAGGCTCCCTCCCACCTTTTGCCCCGCGTTTGTCTGGAGGCTCAGCGGCGCAGGTAGGAGCCGAAGTCGATGTCGCCGGCGCTGAGGATGGCCTGTACGCGGTTGTGTACATTGAGCTTGCGCAAGATGGCCGATACATGGGCTTTCACCGTGGTCTCGGCGATTTCCAATGTGTAGGCGATCTGTTTGTTCGACTCGCCTTTAGTCATGCGTTCGAGCACCAGCAACTGTTTGCGGGTCAGGGCTTGCAGCAGTTCGGGGGCGAAGCCCGGGTTTTCGTTGAGGCGGCGCTGGGCGCCGGGTTTTTGGGTGCGGATGATGTCCGGCGGCAGGTACACATTGCCGTTGAGAATCTGCTGGATCGCCTCGGTCATTTGCAGGCGCGGCGAGGACTTGGTGATAAACCCCACCGCGCCATAGGTGATGGCTTGCAGCACGATCTGCTTGTCCTGCTCGGCAGAAACGATCACCACCGGGATGGTTGGCGACTCATTGCGCAGGTTGATCAGGCCGTTGAGCCCGTGCATGCCCGGCATGTTCAGATCGAGCAGGATCAGGTCGAGGTCGTCGTGTTCCTGGGTCAGGGCCAGGGCACTGTCCAGATCGGCGGTTTCCATCACTTCGCTGCCGGGGAAGCCGTCGCTGATGACGTTATGGATCGCCTCGCGAAACAGCGGGTGATCGTCGGCAATCAGGATTTTGTACATGGCCGTTCACCTTCTTGTAGTGGTTATTGAAAAGGCTCGGGTGTCGCAGCCGTCACTGGCAGGTTTGCCGCTTCCCACGCATCCAAGCCGTCGCGGTACCAATACACAGAGGTATAGCCCAGGTTGGCGGCACGTTTTACCGCGTTCCAACTCAGCCAGCAATCGGAGCGGCAATAGAACACCAGCGGGCGCGACAGGTCGCCGCCGGTGTACTTGTACAGGTGCCGCACGAAATAACCTTGCCATTCCGGCGTGAGGTCGCCGTCGCCGGTATTGGCCAGCCAACGGCTGCCGGGCAGGTTGGCGTGGGGTTGGTCTTCGATAAAGCGGCCTTGCAGCCATTGGCGACGGTAAACGTCGATCAGCACCGGTGCGGGCACCTGGCCGAGCAAGCCTTGCAGGGCGGGAGTGTCGACGATGGTCGCTCCCGACACATGCTCGGGCGTAGGGCTGCGGTACAGGCTGATGCGATAGCCGTCGGCGGAAAACAGTGGCGTGTCGGCCTGGACTTGGGCGGTGAGCAGGCACAGCAGGGCCAGCAGGGGTAATCGGGCGGGCAGCATGGCGGGGCAATCCTTATCGTTATGCGCCCATTACACGTGAGTCCCACGCCCTTGGGAATGCGACGATAGACAGCAAAACCAGTACCAAAGTAGTAGTTTTGCCGGCCTCAGCCCGGTTTGCGCAACGCCGCGTGTTGCGGGTTGAAGGTCAGCACTGCCAGCAGGGTGAACAGCACGGTCAGGCCCAGACAGATCGCCAGGGCCAGGCCGGCCAGACGTTCATACAGGGCGAAGCGCACCAGCTCCACCGCGTGGGTGAACGGGTTGACCGCGCACAGCCAGTACAACCACTGGCTGGCATCGCGCATCTTCCACAGCGGATACAGCGCCGACGACAGGAAAAACAGCGGGAAAATCACGAAATTCATCACCCCGGCGAAGTTCTCCAACTGACGAATCCCATTGGACAGCAACAGCCCTAACGCACTGAGCATCAGCGCCACCAGCAACAATGCGGGCAAGGCCAGCAACAGCCCCATGGCCGGCGGCTGCACGCCGTAGACCCAGGCAATCGCCAGGAACCCATACACCTGCAACAGGGAAATCAACGCCGTGGCCAGCAACTTGCTGCACAGCAAAAACGTGCGTGGCAGCGGGCTGGTCAGCAACACGCGCATGCTGCCCATCTCCCGGTCGTAGACCATCGCCAGCGAGCCTTGCATGCCGTTGAACAGCAGGATCATGCAGGCCAGCCCTGGAATGATGTACACCTCGTAAGGGATGTAGGTGTCGTAGGGTTCGATCACCGAGATGCCCAACGCGGCGCGAAAACCGGCGGCGAACACCACCAGCCACAACAGCGGCCGCACCAGGGCGCTGAGAAACCGCGTGCGCTGCAACACAAACCGCAGCCATTCGCGCAGCACGATGCCGCGCAGGCACTGCCAATACGCATTCATGCTGGCGCTCCCGTTGCGGTGGGGCGGGTCAGGCCGGCGAACAGACGACCCAGATCGCCGTCATGCTCCTGCACCAGCGCGTCGACTTGCCCGCTGGCCACCAACCGGCCCTGATGCAGGATCATCAGTGCGTCGTCGGCGTGCACTTCATCGAGCAGGTGCGTGGTCCACAGCACGCTCAGATCGTGCTCCCGGCACAGCTGGCGCACATGCTGGTTCAACCCCAGGCGGCTGGCCGGGTCGAGGCCGACGCTGGCTTCGTCCAGCAACAGCAGGCGCGGCTCATGCAGCAGGGCGCGGGCGATTTCCACGCGGCGCCGGTGCCCGCCGTTGAGTGCGCGGACCTTTTCACGGCGTCGCTCGTTGAGGCCCTGGCGTGCCAACTCAGCTTCGACGCGCAGGTCGGTATGCCGGCGGGACAAACCATGCAACGCGGCGTGATAGCGCAGGTTCTGTTCCACGCTCAGGTCCAGGTCCAGGGTGCTTTGCTGGAACACCACCCCCAGCTGTTTAAGGGCCGCCCGCGGTGCGTCGCGCAGGGAGTGGCCGCCGACGTGGATCTCGCCGCGTTGCAGGTGATACAGCCGCGTGAGCAACGCGATCAAGGTAGATTTGCCGGCACCGTTAGGCCCCAGCAGCGCGGCAAAACGCCCTGGCGCCAGGCTGAAACCTACCTCGCACAGGGCCTGACGTGGGCCGTAGGCGAAGCTCAGGTCCTGCACGGTCAGGGCGTTCATGGCGTGACCACCACGCCCCACGGATAGCGCCCCACTTTGATCGACTTGATCACCTTCAGGCTGTCCACATCGATCACCGACACATCGCCGCTGACGCCGTTGGTGGCCAGCAGTTGTTTTTGATCCGGGGTGAATGCCAGCTGCCATACGCGGCGGCCCACCAACAGATAATCGAGCACCTCGAAGGTCTTGGCGTCGATCACCGCCACATGGTTGGCCGGGCCGAGGGCGACAAATCCGTACTTGCCGTCGGCGCTGAGTTTGATGCCGACCGGCTGCACCTTGTCCGGGTGCACACCCTTGATGGCGAACGTCAGGGTCTTGAGCACTTTGCGGCTGGCTACATCGAGAATGGTCACGGTGCCGCCGATTTCTGCCGAGGCCCACAGCTGCGCGCCGTCGTGGCTGAATTCGACAAAGCGCGGGCGTTGATCCACCAGGGTGCTGTCGGCCAGGGTCTGGGTGCTGGTGTCGATCCAGTGCAGCATGTTGGTGGTTTCACTGGTGTTGACCGCCCACTTGCCGTCCGGGCTCACCGCCATGCCTTCGGGTTCCACGCCGACGCTGATCTGGCCGAGCACCTTGGCGGTCTCGGTGTCGATCACCGTGACCAGCGCATCGTCTTCATTGGATACGTACAACCAGCGGTTATTGGGGTGCAGGGCGAACTGCTCGGGGTCTTTGCCGGAGGGCAGTTCCTTGATGATCTTGCGCGTGGCCACGTCCATCACCTGCACGCGGTCCGAGTCGCTGGCGCAGATGTACAGCAGCTTATTGTCATGGGACAGCAGCAAGCCCCGTGGGCGCTGGCCGACCTTGAGGGTGTCGGTGACCTGCAGGGTATTCAGGTCGATCAGGCTCAGGCTGTTGTCTTTCTCGTTGGAGACCCAGGCGGTGCTGGCCATGGCATGCCCGGCGGCAAGCAGCAGGGCGCATGAAAGCAGGGTGCGGCGCATGGCGAGTTCCTTATTATTGTGGGCGATCAGGGAAAGCGGCAGGTCACCTCGGGTTGGTCGTAACCCAGGCTGTCCATTTCATTAGTAGGGTGCAGGAAGCCCTCTTGGGGCGAAGTGCTGACCAGGGCGCGCGGCTGCACGATGGGAATCGGTTGGCGCAACTGGCCGTTCCAGGCGCGGTAACTGAGCTTGCGGCCCTTGAAACCATCCAGGGGCAACTGCTCGCTCAGCTCCAGTTGCCGGATTGCCTGGGGGTCGACCTGGTGTAGTTTATTCACCGCGCTGGCAACGCTGCGCACGGCCATCCAGGCAGCGAAATCGCGGTCGTTCATCCAGCGTCCGGCCAGGGCTTCGAAGCGCTTTTGCAATTGGGCGGCGCCGTAGGTTTCCACGGTTTTGTGCCAGCCGGTGGGCGTGAGGCCCTGGGTGCCGGCGACCGGGCGCGGATACCAGGTTTGATAGGGCACGTATTCGCCGAAGTCACCGCGCTCGTCGGCCACCAGCACCACGTCGTATTCGGCGGTTTGGGTGAACAGCGGCATATCGGCTTGGGCGCTGCGGCGTTGGTCGTTATCGAAGCGCCAGGCTTTTTCCGCGACCAGCTGCACGCCGAAGCGTTTGGCGGCGCGGCGCAGGGCAGCGGCGTAGGCTTGGTCGTCTTCGGTGGGGCCAACAATCAGCAACGCCTTCTGCCATTTGCGCAGCACCAGAAACTGCGCCAGGGCATCGGCGAGCATGGCGCGGCTGGGCAGGGTATGCAGCACATTGGTCAGGCACTCGGTGCTGCGCAAGCGGTCATCGGCGCTGCCGGCGTTGAACAGCAGGCTGTCGGGCAGGGCGGCACTGAGCTGGCGCAGGCTGGCGGCGGGGGCATTCACCACGAACAGGCGCAGGCCCTGGGCGTGTTGGGCTTGGGCCGCGGCGAGCAGCGCTTCGGGGCTGTCCACGCTGGCGCTGGTCAGGCTGTAGCGCTGGTTGAGAAATGCGCCGGTGCTGTTGCTGTCGATGATCGCCAGCTCGGCACCGCGTTGACCGGCATCGGCGGGCTCGGGGATTACATTGGAGAGCAGTGGCCCCGGGTCGGGCCGATAGCCCAGGTAGCCGATCTGCACCTGCAAGGGCGCTTCGGCGGCCTGGCCGTGGCTAGCCCAGGCAATTGCCAGCAGGCAGATCACGGCGTAAGGGGCGAACTGGCGCATAAGGCACTCCATGACAGGTAGCGCCAGCATAGGAAGCCCCGTGCCCGCTGCAAATATGCAGAAAGTAGCGCTGAGGCAGTACCAAGGTAGTAGCCGCGCCGGCGCGCGGCGGTCTTAGCATGGGTCACCCTAGCCTCATTCACAGGAGTGACACGAGCATGCGCGTCTTCACCGCCCGGCCTGGGCTGTCGGCCCTGTGGCGCATCAACCTGTGGGTGTGCGGCTTCTTCATCTTGGTGACCAGCGCGTGTATGGCACTGCTGCTGCACCAAGCCTTGGCGGACGTGGAGCGCGAATTGCAATCGGCCGCGGCGGTGGTGGCCTACCTGGGCGACACCGCCGAGCGCGACCCCGCCAGCCTGCAACCACAGCTGACTGCCAGCCTGCGCCATGTGCGCGTCTACTGGCTGGCCGCCGGCCAAACCCCACCTGCGCCCGAACAAACGGGACTGGATGCCTGGCTCGGGCGCTGGGTCTTGACTCCCGCACAGCACACCGCGCGGGTGCTGGACTTAGCCGATGGCCGGCGCGTGTCCATTGCCGTCGACCCACGGGATGAGATCGATGAAGTCTGGGACTCCGTGCAGCAGTTGCTGAGCCTGTGCGGGCTGGCGCTGCTGGTGAGCCTGTTGACGATCCGCTGGGCCGTGCGCCGCGGCATGGGTGTGCTGGACGCCTTGCTGCGCGCCCTGCAACAGGTGTGCGCCGGCCAGCTCAACGTGCGCCTGCGCACCCAGGGCTCGCCGGAGGCGCGGCAACTGGCGCTGCACTTCAACCGCATGACCGACGCCCTGGAGCAGGCCCGACGCGACAACACCCAACTCACCCACACCTTGCTGGCGGTACAGGAACAGGAGCGCACCCAGCTGGCCCAGACCCTGCACGACGACCTCGGCCAATACCTGGCCGGTATTCGTGCCCAGGCCTGCCTGCTACGGCTGGTCAGCGACCAACCGGCTTTGGTGGCGCGCACCGTGGCGCAGTTGGAGGATCACTGTGAACACCTTCAGCAAGGCTTTCGCGCGCTGGTCCACGACCTGTATCCGGTGGCCCTGCAACACCTGCCGCTGGGCGAGGCATTTGCAATGCTGGTAAGCCAGTGGCAAACCCGCCATGGCATCGAATGCCAGCTGCGAGTCAGCCCTGACTTACCGGCGTTATCGAGCACCAGCAAGACCCATCTGTATCGCCTGCTGCAAGAGGCCCTGACCAATGTGCTGCGGCACGCCGAGGCCAGCCAGGTGCGGGTGCGCCTGCAGTGTCGCGGTGCGCGTTTGCGCCTGTGGGTACGGGATAACGGGCGCGGTGCCCAGCCGCCGCAGCGTCCGGGTGTGGGCTTGTACTCGATGGGCGAACGCGCGCGCTGCCTGGGCGGCGAACTGAGCGTCCTTAGCCATCCCGGCGCCGGTTGGGCGCTGGCGCTGAACATGCCGTTGGAGGTGTCATGAATATTCTCTTGGTGGACGACCATGCCGTGGTGCGCCAGGGCTACGCCAGCCTGTTACGTGCCGTGTTGCCCGCCATTGACGTGCGTGAAGCCGCCAGTGGCGAAGACGCACTGGTACGCGTGCAGGAGGCCGTGCCGAACCTGGTGATCATGGATGTCGGGCTGCCCGGCATCAGCGGCCTGGAAACCCTGCGCCGCCTGCGCCAGCGCCTGCCGCAGCTGCGTGTGTTGTTTTTCAGCATGCACGATGAACTGCCCCTGGTGCGCCAGGCCCTGGACGCGGGCGCTTCGGGCTACCTGACCAAAAGCTCGGCCCCCGAGGTGTTGATCGAAGCGGTGCGGCGCATCCTCGACGGTCACGCTTATATCGAACAGGCCCTGGCCACCGAACTGGCCTACACCCCCGGCGATCAACGTTGGCAGGGTATGACGCCGCGTGAACTGGAGATTTTCCTGATGCTGGCCAAGGGCACGCCGATGCGCCAGATCGCCGAACAACTGAGTATCAGCAGCAAGACCGTGTCCAACCACCTGACCTTGCTCAAGAGCAAATTGCAGGTCAGTTCCCATGCCGAGCTGGTGCACCTGGGGATCGATATGGGAGTAGTGCGAGTGGCTGGATAAGCGGGCGCGTGCAGAGGCAACGACTGATACGCCCTGATGAGCAGGCCAAGCCTGCTCACTTTTCTCAGGTTCAGTAGTGTTCTAGCGATCCCAACTGGTGGGGCAATCCGTACAGCCTTCCATATTGGCGTCCTGGAAGTTCGCGTAGTGCTGGCGACTGCCGGTGAGGGTGGCCTGTTCCAGGTTGCTCTCACCGAACTTGGCTTCCTGCAAATTCGCATCGCTGAGGTCGGCACTTTGCAGGTCGGCCTTGCTCAGCCAGGTCATTTCCAAGTCGGCCGCGCGTAGGTTGACCTTGTGCATCTTCGCCCCCGACAGCCGCGCAAATTGCAGGTAGGCCGCACTGAGGTTGGCGTTTTCGAACTGCGCGCCCTGGGCGAACAGCCCCCAGCCTTGCACGGCCATCAACGTGGCGCCGGTAAAGTCGGCCAGGCGCAGGTTGCTTTGTTGCAGGCTGGCGCGGGTCAGGTTGGCGCCCTGCAATTGGGCTTTTTCCAGGTTGGCCAGGTCGAGGTTTGCATGGCGCAAATCCGCCCCGCTCAGGTCGGCGCCGGCCAGGTTCATTTTGCTCAGGTTCTGGTTGCGCAGGTTGGCACCCTTGAGGTTGGCGCCGGGGCATTGGCTGTGTTCGGCGATGGTGCAGCCATTGATAACGAGCGGGGTGTCGTCGCCATCGTCGGCGTGCGCCAGGGGCAGGCAGAGCAGGAGTAACAAGGGCAGGTAGTTCATCGTGCGACCTCCGGGGATCCTGTGGTGAGCGAGCTTGTTGTGATGAGCGGGCTTGTCGAATCGTCGCACCGCCCGCGCTGGGCTTCGCAGCGGCCCTGGCATTCCTCCAGCACCTCCCTGCGCTCAGGTCTACGACTGCTGCGTAGCCGAGCGCAGGGCAAGCCTGCTTCCCACTGGGGAGCCGCTTGCCGCAAAAGGTGGCCCGGTATTCTCGCCGGGGGGTTATTTTTGCGCGGTCTTGTTATCCCAACTCGGGATCTTGAACACCCAGAACGACCCACCCTGAGCTACCGGTTTGGTCAACTCGGCCATGTCGCCACCCCACAACGGCACCGCGCCGCCGTAGCCGACGGTAACGCCGATGTACTGCTCGCCATCCTGTTCCCAGGTAATCGGCGGCGAGACGATGCCGCTGCCGGTCTGGAACTTCCACAGCTCCTCTCCGGTTTTGGCGTCGAAGGCTTTGAAGAAACCGTCGCCGGTGCCGGTGAAGACCAGGTTGCCTTTGGTCGCCAGCACGCCGGCCCACAGCGGCAGAGCTTCCTTGTGCTCCCACACCACTTTGCCGGTGGTGGGGTTCATCGCGCGCAGGGTGCCGACGTGGTCGTCATACATACGCTTGATGCGGAACCCCATGCCCAGGTACGCCGAGCCTTTTTTGTAGTTGACCTCTTCGGTCCAGTAATCCTCTTTCCACTGGTTGCCGGGGATGTAGAACAGGCCGGTGTCCTGGCTGTAAGCCATGGGGTTCCAGTTTTTGCCGCCCAGGAACGGTGGCGAGACTTCCACCGCTTTGCCCTTGGTTTCCCCCGGCAGTGGCTTGGCTGGGCGCTGGCCTGGGTTCTCCACCGGGCGCCCGGTCTTCAGGTCGATATGGCTGGCCCAAGTGATGTTGTCGACGAAGGGGAAGGCGTTCTGCAACTTGCCGTTGCTGCGGTCGACCACGTAGAAAAACCCGTTGCGGTCGGCGTGGCCGGTGGCCTTGACGGTTTTGCCGTCCTGGGTTTTGTAGTCGAACAGCACCAACTCGTTGTTGCCGGAAAAATCCCAGGCATCGTTGGGGGTGTGCTGGTAGAACCATTTCACCTCGCCGGTGCTGGGGTCGACGCCGACCTGCCCGGATGTATAGAGGCTGTCGAAGTCGTGGGGGTTGCCGTCCTTGGCAGTGCGCGCCCAGGTATTCCACGGGCCGGGGTTGCCGGCGCCGACGATGATCGTGTTGGTTTCGGCATCGAAGCTCGCGCTTTGCCAAGGTGCGCCGCCGCCGTGGCTCCAGGCCTCGACTTTGCCGGTGGGTGTACTTGGATCATCCGGCCATGACGGCGCCTTCACGTCGCCGGTCGGCGTGCTGTCCTTGCCGTTGAGACGGCCCATATGGCCTTCGACGAAGGGGCGCATCCACACCTCTTCGCCGGTGTCCGGGTCACGCGCATACAACTGGCCGACCACGCCGAATTCATCGCCGGAACTGCCGTGGATCAGCAGCACCTTGCCGCTGACCTTGTCCTTGATCAGCACCGGTGCGCCGGTGAGGGTGTAGCCGGCGGCGTGGTCGCCGAATTTCTTGTTCCACACCACTTTGCCGGTGGTTTTGTCGAGGGCGATCAGCCGTGCGTCGAGGGTGCCGAAGTAGATTTTGTCGCCGAAGATCGCCGCGCCGCGGTTGACCACATCGCAGCACGGGCGAATGTTGTCGGGCAGGCGGTGGTTGTAGGTCCACAGGCGTTTGCCGGTCTTGGCGTCGAGGGCGAACACACGGGAATAGGAGCCGGTGACGTAGACCACGCCGTCGCTGACGATGGCCTGGGATTCCTGGCCGCGTTGTTTTTCGTCGCCGAACGAATAGGACCAGGCCGGGGTGAGTTTGAACACGTTCTTGTCGTTGACCTTGGCCAACGGGCTCCAGCGCTGGGCGTTGGTGCCCATGCCGTATTGCAGCACGTCCTGGGTGCTCAGGTGGTCATTGGCGATGTCTTCCCAGGTGACCGCGCGGGTCTGGCGTGGCGGTTCCGCGGCAAGGGCGGCGGTGCCCAGGCCCAGGCTGCCGGCCAGCAGCAGGGCCTGCACGGCAAGGCTCAAGGGTGAACGGACGGGTAGCGATCTTATTGTCATGGTTGCAGTTCCCAGTGTCGGTTTTGACCTGCACAGGGTGCGGCGCGCGGCGCTGGCCGGATACGGAAAAACGCCCGCCGTGGCCGGGAAGATTTCCCGCGCCGCCGCTGTTTTAGGCGTGCCCCACAAGCCCTACTACCAAGGGAGGAGGGCGCGACCACCAAAGCAGCATACGGCCCACGCCCCGGGGTTTCTAAGATGGTTGCCAGAGCCTCTGCAATGAGGTGTTGCGTGCAATCCTGAGGGCAAAAACAATGACAACAACACACAATGCCTTGCTCGTCGCCGGTCTGCTGGTCGGTGTGCTTGGTGCCGGGGCCGCCTGGGCCCATGGCAACGTGGTCCCGCAAGCGGTGGAAACCAAAGGCCTGACCTCCATCAAAGACGCCGGCGTGCCGGTCAACGAGGACGGCTGGGCGGCGGTCAACCCCTATCGCAATTCGCCCGAACATGACAAAGCTGTGGAAATCGGCTCGTCCGCCTTCAACCAGAACTGCGCCGCCTGCCACGGCCTGGAAGCCAAATCCGGCGGCATCGCCCCGGACCTGCGCATGCTGGATGTGGGAGAGGCCGGTGATGAATGGTTTGTCGAGCGCGTACGCCATGGCGCGGTGCGCGACGGCCGGGTATACATGCCGAAGATGGCCGACTACCTGAGCCAGGAAGCCTTGTGGGCGGTGCGCACCTACCTGGACAGCGTGCACGTCGAGGAGTGATGCCATGCGCCTGTTTGCCGTGGTGCTGGGCCTGGCCTTGCTGTGCTGCCACACGGCGCAGGCGCAGGTGCGCAGCTATGACCAGATGATCGCCGCCGGCGAAATCAAAGTGGCGGTGTACAGGGACTTTGCTCCCTACAGTTTCGAGGACGGCGCCACCCCCCGAGGCGTCGATGTGGAACTGGCCCAGGCCCTGGCCGAGGCGCTCGGTGTGCGGCTCAAGTTGATCTGGGCGCCGGCCGGCGAAAAGCTCGACGACGACCTGCGCGACTACATCTGGCGCGGCAGCCCCTTGCATCACCATCAGCTGGCCGACCTGATGCTGCGCGCGCCCTACGACCACGACTACGCACAACGGCGCAACGATCAAGGCGAGCTGGAAAACGGCCAGGTGGTGATGTTCGGCCCGTACCAGAATGAACAATGGCAGGTGGCCTACGACCGCCGGCGCTTGGATAAGGTCGCCAGCGTGGCGGTGTTCCAGCAGCACCCCATCGGTGTGGAAGTCGACAGCGTGCCATCGTTTTACCTGACCTCGGTGTTCAACGGCCAACTCGCGGCCAGCACCCAGCATTTTCCCAGTGTGACCCAGGCGTTTGCGGCGATGCGCTCCGGCAAGGTCGATGCGGTCATGGCCATGCGCGGGGAAATCGACTGGCAGGTGCAGCAGGCCCATGACCCGCAACTGGCGTTGGCGGAAAACGCCTACCCGAACATGGGGCGGCAACGCTGGGAGATCGGCATGGCGGTGCACGAAAGCAATCGCCAGTTGGCCTATGCGGTGGAAGAAGCCCTTGAAGGTCTGATCCGCGACGGCCGTTTGCAGGCGATCTACCGCCACTACGGCCTGCGCTACGAAGTGCCCGACATGTACCAATAGGAGCAGGCGATGAACTGGCGACTGAGCTGCATCCTGGCCTGCTGGCTGCCACTGGCCGCCCATGCCGTGGAGGTCGACCCGGTGCCCTCGGTGATGTGGGCCTTCTACCACAAGCAGCTGCTGGCCGACGCGCCGTTCGTGTTCGACGCGCGGGTCAAGCTGCTGGCGCCGCCGTTTGCCGAGGATGCGCGCCAGGTGCCGCTGGAAATCGACGCGCGGGCGTTCAAGGGGCATGTGGTGAGAATCCTGGCCTGGGCCGAGCTGAACCCGCTGCCGAAAATCGTCGATTTCCAGCCCAAGGAAGGGGTGCTGCCGTGGCTGGCGCTGCGCATTCGCATCGAGCAAGCCACGCCGTTGCGCGCCGCGGTCCTTACCGATGACGGCATATGGCATGTGGGGTCGGCGCTGATCGACGCGGCCGGCGGCGGCTGCACCGCGCCCAGTGTGGTGCGCAGCCAGCCGGGCTGGGAAGAGCATCTGGGCGAAGTGCTCGGCGGGCGCTACCCCCGTGGTGAATTCAGCCGCGTGCGCGTGCAAGTGGCGCACCCGATGGACAACGGCCTGGTCAGCGGTATCCCTGAGTTTTTTATCAACCATGGGCAATTGCGTGGCCAGGACGATCAGGTGCTGGCCGAGCTGGAATTGTTCCCGGCGGTCAGCGAGAACCCCAACCTGGCCTTCGACATCGAAGCACCGGGGCCTACTCGCCTGGTGCTGCGCGACAACAGCGGCAATGAGTTCGACGCGGCCATCCCCTGACCAGAAGGAGCGCGGCATGCGCTGGATTCTCTTGTTATGCCTGGGCCTGAGCCTGCCCGCCCTGGCGGACCTGGACTACGCCCTCAAGCCTCGGCTGATCGCCGCCGACACCTGGCTGCTCGAAGGCAGCACCGACAACTTTGCCAAGGCCAATGGCGGCAATATCGTCAACACCGCTTTTATCGTCACCGAGGCCGGTGTGGTGGTGATCGACACCGGGCCGTCGCGGCGCTACGGCGAAGCGCTGCGCCAAGCCATCGCCCAAGTCACCCCCAAGCCGGTGATCCAGGTACTGATCACGCACCATCACCCTGACCACGCCCTGGGCAACCAAGCGTTCAAGGACGTGCCCATCGGCGCCCTGGCCGACACCACGCGCTTACTGCACGAGCAGGGCGACAGCCTGGCGGAAAACCTTTACCGCATGGTCGGCGACTGGATGCGCGGCACCGAAGTGGTATTGCCGACCCAGGCGCTGCAACCCGGTGTATTGAGCGTGGGCCAGCATGACCTGCGCTTGCTGGCGCTGACCGGGCATACCGGCGCCGATCTGGCCATTCTCGACCAGCGCACCGGGGTGCTGTTCACCGGCGACTTGGTGTTCTACCAGCGCGCCCTGACCACGCCCCATAGCCCGGGGCTGGCGGCGTGGCAGGCGGACCTCGACACCCTGCAAGCCTTGCCCTGGACCCTGATCGTGCCCGGCCACGGCCCGGTGGCCGCCGATGCGCAGCCGTTCGCCCAGATGCGCGATTACCTGGGCTGGCTCGACCAACTGCTACGCGACGGCGCCGCCAACGGCAGCGACATGGCCGAGCTGATCCGCAGCCCCATCCCCGAACGCTTTGCCGCGATCAACCTGAGCCGCTACGAACTGACCCGCAGCGTCAGCCACCTGTACCCGCGCTACGAGCGCGCGCAGATGCAACGGCTGGATACCCGCTACTAAGGAACTAGCAATCTCGATACTGCGGTCAATTGTGACGAACGCCCCTGCGCCCAAGAATCGGCACCAGACCGGGAAAATTTCCCGGGTATAACAAAAAACCGCAGAGGTAGCCGTCATGACCCAACCCGCACGTCGCCAACCCTTCGCCTTGAGTGTGTTGCTCGGTGCCATCCTGTTATCCGGCCAGGCCATGGCCGCCGTGAGCGATCAGGACATTCTCCAGGACCCGAAAAACCCCGGGCAGATCGTCACCAACGGTCTGGGTGTGCAAGGCCAGCGCTACAGCCCGCTGGACACTCTGAATGTGGACAACGTCAAGGACCTGCGCCCGGTCTGGGCGTTCTCCTTCGGCGGCGAGAAACAGCGCGGGCAGCAGGCGCAGCCGATGGTCAAGGATGGGGTGATGTACCTCACCGGTTCCTATTCGCGGGTGTTCGCGGTGGATGCGCGCACCGGCAAGAAACTCTGGCAGTACGATGCGCGTCTGCCGGATGACATCCGCCCCTGCTGCGATGTGATCAACCGTGGGGTGGCGCTGTACGGCGACCTGGTGTTCTTCGGCACCCTGGACGCCAAACTGGTGGCTCTGAATAAAGACACCGGCAAGGTGGTGTGGAGCAAGCGCGTGGCCGACCACAAGGAAGGCTACTCGATCAGCGCCGCGCCGCTGGTGATCAACGGCAAGCTGATCACCGGCGTGGCCGGCGGCGAATTCGGCGTGGTGGGCAAGATCGAAGCCTACGACCCGAAAAACGGCGACCTGCTGTGGACCCGCCCGACGGTCGAAGGCCATATGGGCTATGTGTACAAGGACGGCAAGGCCGTGGAAAACGGCATCTCCGGCGGCGAAGCGGGTAAAACCTGGCCGGGGGACCTGTGGAAAACCGGCGGCGCGGCGCCGTGGCTGGGCGGCTACTACGACCCGGAAACCAACCTGCTGCTGTTCGGCACCGGTAACCCGGCACCGTGGAACTCGCACCTGCGCCCCGGCGACAACCTTTACTCGTCCTCGCGCCTGGCACTCAACCCGGACGACGGCACCATCAAATGGCACTTCCAGAGCACGCCTCACGACGGTTGGGACTATGACGGCGTGAACGAACTGGTGTCGTTCAACTACACCGAGGGCGGCAAGGAAATCAAAGCCGCGGCCACGGCCGACCGCAACGGTTTCTTCTATGTACTGGACCGCACCAACGGCAAGTTCATCCGCGGCTTCCCGTTTGTCGACAAGATCACCTGGGCCACCGGCCTGGATAAGAACGGCCGGCCGATCTACAACGAAGCCAGCCGCCCTGGCGCGCCGGGCAGTGAAGCCAAAGGCACGTCGGTGTTCGTTGCGCCGGCCTTCCTCGGCGCGAAAAACTGGATGCCCATGGCCTACAACCGCGACACCGGGCTGTTCTATGTGCCGTCCAACGAGTGGGGCATGGACATGTGGAACGAAGGCATCGCCTATAAGAAAGGCGCGGCGTTCCTCGGCGCCGGGTTCACCATCAAACCGTTGAACGAAGACTACATCGGCGTGCTGCGCGCCATCGACCCGGTCAGCGGCAAGGAAGTCTGGCGCCACAAAAACTTCGCGCCGCTGTGGGGCGGGGTACTGACCACCAAAGGCAACCTGGTGTTCACCGGCACGCCGGAAGGTTTCCTGCAGGCCTTCAACGCCAAGACCGGCGAGAAAGTCTGGGAATTCCAGACCGGCTCCGGCGTGCTCGGCTCGCCGATTACCTGGGACATGGACGGCGAGCAGTATGTCTCGGTGGTCTCCGGGTGGGGCGGCGCGGTGCCGCTGTGGGGCGGTGAAGTGGCCAAGCGCATCAAGGACTTCAACCAGGGCGGCATGCTCTGGACCTTCAAGTTGCCTAAGGACCTGGTGGCCAAGCACTAGTTCTACGACCAAATGAGCAGTGCCCTCCTGCCAACGGCGCATTCGCCCGGCGGTGGGGGCACCTTACTATCGGGTAATCGCCTGTTGACCGACAGGCCCGGACCCAGACAGAGGCTTCAACATGATCTACGCACAACCTGGCACCCCTGGCGCCATCGTCAGCTTCAAGCAGCGCTATGGTAATTACATCGGCGGCGAGTTCGTCGCACCGATCAGCGGCGAGTACTTCACCAACACCTCGCCGGTTACCGGCCAAGCGATTGCTGAATTCCCGCGCTCCAGCGCCGCCGACATCGATAAAGCCCTGGATGCCGCCCACGCCGCCGCCGATGCCTGGGGCAAGACCTCGGCCCAGGACCGCGCCCTGGTGCTGCTGAAAATCGCCGACCGCATCGAACAAAACCTCGAAGTGCTGGCCGTGGCCGAAACCTGGGACAATGGCAAGGCCGTACGTGAAACCCTCAACGCCGACGTACCCCTGGCCGCCGACCATTTCCGTTATTTCGCCGGCTGCATCCGCGCCCAGGAAGGCGGCGCCGCCGAGATCAACGAACACACCGCCGCTTACCACTTCCACGAACCGTTGGGTGTGGTCGGGCAGATCATTCCGTGGAACTTCCCGCTGCTGATGGCCGCGTGGAAACTCGCCCCGGCCCTGGCCGCCGGGAACTGCATCGTGCTCAAGCCGGCCGAGCAGACGCCGCTGTCGATCATGGTGTTCGCCGAGCTGATCAATGACCTGCTGCCGCCGGGCGTGCTCAATATTGTGCAGGGCTTTGGACGCGAAGCCGGGGAGGCCCTGGCCACCAGCAAACGCATCGCCAAGATCGCCTTTACCGGCTCCACGCCGATTGGCGCGCACATCATGCATGCGGCCGCCGAAAACATCATCCCGTCCACCGTGGAGCTGGGCGGCAAGTCGCCGAACATCTTCTTTGAAGACATCATGCGTGCCGAGCCGCAGTTTATCGAGAAAGCCGCCGAGGGCCTGGTGCTGGCGTTTTTCAACCAGGGCGAAGTGTGCACCTGCCCGTCGCGGGCGCTGGTGCAGGAGTCGATCTACGAGCCGTTCATGGCCGAGGTGATGAAGAAGATCGTCAAGATCAAGCGCGGTAACCCGCTCGACACCGAAACCATGGTCGGCGCCCAGGCGTCCGAGCAGCAATACGACAAGATCCTGTCCTACCTCAAGATCGCCCAGGAGGAGGGCGCCGAGCTGCTCACCGGCGGCGCGGCCGAACACTTGAACGGCGACCTGTCCAGCGGCTATTACATCCAGCCGACCCTGCTCAAGGGCCACAACAAGATGCGCGTGTTCCAGGAGGAAATCTTCGGCCCGGTGGTGGGCATCACCACCTTCAAGGACGAAGCCGAAGCCCTGGCCATCGCTAACGACAGCGAATTCGGCCTCGGCGCCGGCCTGTGGACCCGCGACATCAACCGCGCCTACCGCATGGGCCGGGCGATCAAGGCCGGGCGTGTGTGGACCAACTGCTACCACCTCTACCCGGCGCATGCGGCGTTCGGCGGCTACAAAAAGTCGGGTGTGGGGCGTGAGAACCACAAGATGATGCTGGACCACTACCAGCAGACCAAGAACCTGCTGGTGAGCTACGACATCAACCCGCTGGGCTTCTTCTGATCCTCCAATTGCAATGCGACCCAGTGTGGGAGGGGGCTTGCCCTCGATGAGGGAGTGTCAGCTTAAACAGCTGTGACTGACACACCACCATCGGGGGCAAGCCCCCTCCCACAGTTTTGTTCCCTGTACATCCGCGGCAACGGCGGCTGCAAGGTGTGGGGCGTGAGAACCACAAGATGATGCTGGATAACTACCAGCAGACCAAGAACCTGCTGGTGAGCTACGACATCAACCCGCTGGGCTTCTTCTGATCCTCCAATTGCAATGCGACCCAGTGTGGGAGAGGGCTTGCCCCCGATGAGGTAGTGTCAGCTTAAACAGCTGTGACTGCGACCCAGTGTGGGAGAGGGCTTGCCCTCGATGAGGGAGTGTCAGCTTAAACAGCTGTGACTGACACGCCACCATCGGGGGCAAGCCCCTCCCACAGTTTTGTTCCCCGTACATTGGCGGCAACGGCGGCTGCAAGGTGTGGGGCGTGAGAACCATAAGATGATGCTGAACCACTACCAGCAGACCAAGAACCTGTTGGTGAGCTACGACATCAACCCGTTGGGGTTCTTCTGATCCTCCAATTGCAATGCGACCCAGTGTGGGAGGGGGCTTGCCCCCGATGAGGGAGTGTCAGCTTAAACAGCTGTGACTGACACACCACCATCGGGGGCAAGCCCCCTCCCACAGTTTTGCTTCCTGTACATTCGCGGCTACGGCGGCTGCAAGGTGTGGGGCGCGAGAACCACAAGATGATGCAGGACCACTACCAGCAGACCAAGAACCTGCTGGTGAGCTACGACATCAACCCGCTGGGATTCTTCTGATCCTCCAATTGCAATGCGACCCAGTGTGGGAGAGGGCTTGCCCCCGATGAGGGAGTGTCAGCTTAAACAGCTGTGACTGACACGCCACCATCGGGGGCAAGCCCCTTCCCACAGTTTTGTTTCCTGTACATTCGCGGCAACGGCGGCTGCAAGGTGTGGGACGTGAGAACCACAAGATGATGCTGGACCACTACCAGCAGACCAAGAACCTGCTGGTGAGCTACGACATCAACCCGTTGGGGTTCTTCTGATCCTCCAATTGCAATGCGACCCAATGTGGGAGGGGGCTTGCCCCCGATGAGGGAGTGTCAGCTTAAACAGCTGTGACTGACACGCCACCATCGGGGGCAAGCCCCCTCCCACAGTTTTGTTCCCTGTACATCCGCGGCAACGGCGGCTGCAAGGTGTGGGGCGTGAGAACCACAAGATGATGCTGGATAACTACCAGCAGACCAAGAACCTGCTGGTGAGCTACGACATCAACCCGCTGGGGTTCTTCTGATCCTCCAATTGCAATGCGACCCAGTGTGGGAGGGGGCTTGCCCTCGATGAGGGAGTGTCAGCTTAAACAGCTGTGACTGACACGCCACCATCGGGGGCAAGCCCCCTCCCACAGTTTTGTTCCCTGTACATCCGCGGCAACGGCGGCTGCAAGGTGTGGGGCGTGAGAACCATAAGATGATGCTGGACCACTACCAGCAGACCAAGAACCTGCTGGTGAGCTACGACATCAACCCGTTGGGGTTCTTCTGATCCTCCAATTGCAATGCGACCCAGTGTGGGAGGGGGCTTGCCCCCGATGAGGGAGTGTCAGCTTAAACAGCTGTGACTGACACGCCACCATCGGGGGCAAGCCCCTTCCCACAGTTTTGTTTCCTGTACATCCGCGGCAACGGCGGCTGCAAGGTGTGGGGCGTGAGAACCACAAGATGATGCTGGACCACTACCAGCAGACCAAGAACCTGCTGGTGAGCTACGACATCAACCCGCTGGGATTCTTCTGATCCTCCAATTGCAATGCGACCCAGTGTGGGAGAGGGCTTGCCCCCGATGAGGGAGTGTCAGCTTAAACAGCTGTGACTGACACGCCACCATCGGGGGCAAGCCCCCTCCCACAGTTTTGTTCCCTGTACATTCGCGACTAATGCAGTGCGGCATTTACTTCGAAAGTAGCATTCGCCCCCCCAACCCCCCATGTATTAATGCCTTTACCGGAATCTTCCGGCACAACAAGAGGACTCTCCCATGTGGACCAAACCCGCCTTCACCGACCTGCGTATCGGCTTTGAAGTGACCATGTACTTCGCCAGCCGTTGATTCAACAGCCGGCCAGCCCAGTGCTGGCCGGTGCGCTATTGGGAATGACCCTTTGGTCTGATTGCAAACGCCTGCGGATCGGTTAGTGTGGAGCGCATCTTCCAAAAATAATAAGAACAGGCTTTCCAATGAGCCCAAACCTGAGCCTCCTGCGTAAATTCGTCTCGCCTGAAATCATCTTCGGTGCCGGTTGCCGGCATAACGTTGGCAACTACGCCAAAACCTTCGGTGCGCGCAAGGTGCTGGTGGTCAGCGACCCCGGTGTGATCGCCGCCGGCTGGGTCGCCGATGTGGAAGCCAGCCTGCAGGCCATCGGCATCGACTACTGCCTGTACAGCGCCGTATCGCCCAACCCGCGCGTGGAGGAGGTGATGCTCGGCGCCGAGGTGTACCGGGAAAACCATTGCGACGTGATCGTCGCCATCGGCGGCGGCAGCCCCATGGACTGCGGCAAGGCCATCGGCATCGTGGTGGCCCACGGGCGCAGCATTCTGGACTTCGAAGGCGTGGACACCATCCGCGTGCCCAGCCCACCGCTGATCCTGATCCCTACCACCGCCGGGACCTCGGCGGATGTGTCGCAGTTCGTGATCATTTCCAACCAGCAGGAACGCATGAAGTTCTCCATCGTCAGCAAGGCGGTGGTGCCGGATGTGTCGCTGATCGACCCGGAAACCACCGCCAGCATGGACCCGTTCCTGTCCGCCTGCACCGGCATCGACGCCTTGGTGCATGCCATCGAGGCGTTCGTTTCCACCGGTCATGGCCCGCTCACCGACCCCCATGCCCTGGAGGCCATGCGGTTGATCAACGGCAACCTGGTGCAGATGATCGCCAACCCCACGGACATTGCCCTGCGCGAAAAGATCATGCTCGGCAGCATGCAGGCCGGCCTGGCGTTTTCCAATGCGATCCTTGGCGCGGTGCATGCCATGTCCCATAGCCTCGGCGGCTTTCTCGACCTGCCCCATGGCCTGTGCAACGCGGTGCTGGTCGAGCATGTGGTGGCGTTCAACTACAACTCGGCGCCGGAGCGCTTCAAGGTGATTGCCGAGACCTTCGGCATCGACTGCCGGGGCCTGAACCATCGGCAGATCTGTGGGCGCCTGGTGGAACACCTGATTGCCCTGAAACACGCCATTGGCTTCCATGAAACCCTCGGTTTGCATGGCGTGCGCGTGGCGGATATTCCGTTCCTGTCCCAGCATGCGATGCACGACCCGTGCATCCTCACCAACCCGCGCGAGTCGAGCCAGCGTGACGTCGAGGTCGTGTATGGCGAAGCTCTCTGACGACCAGCAGCGCGCCCTCGCCGGGTTGCTCGGGCTGGGCGACCAGTCGGCGCGCAAGAGCCATTACCCCGAACTGACGGCACGCCTGGACGAACTGGAAGCCGAGCGCCGGCGCTATATCCGCCTCAACGATGAGCTGGAACAGCGCGTGGCCGCGCGCACCGATGAATTGCTGGAGGCCAACCGCAACCTGCAACAGCAGATCGCCCAGCGTGAACAGGTGGAACGGCAACTGCGCGATGCCCGCGACGCCGCCGAGGCCGCCAACCGCAGCAAGGACAAATACCTCGCCGCCGCCAGTCATGACCTGCTGCAACCGCTGAACGCCGCGCGCCTGTTGATCGCCACCCTGCGCGAGCGGGCGTTGCCCAGTGTCGAGCAGGTGCTGGTGGAGCGTACCCATCAGGCCCTGGAAGGCGCCGAGGACTTACTCACGGATCTGCTCGATATCTCGCGGCTCGACCAGGCGGCGGTCAAGCCGGACGCGGCGGTGTATCGCTTGGAAGAAGTGTTTGCGCCGCTGGTCTCGGAATTCCAGTCGGTGGCCCAGGCGGCCGGGCTGAACCTGCGTGCGCGCACCGGGGGGTATGCGATCCATACGGACCTGCGTTTGCTGACGCGGATCTTGCGCAACTTCCTGAGCAACGCCTGCCGCTACACCGACGAAGGCTGCATCCTGCTCGGCGCCCGCCGTCGTGGCGATCGTCTGCGCTTGGAGGTGTGGGACACCGGGCGCGGGATCGCTGCCGACCGGCTGGAGGCGATCTTCCTGGAGTTCAACCAGCTCGATGTCGGCCGCGCCTCCGAGCGCAAGGGCGTGGGCCTGGGGCTGGCGATTGTCGAACGCATCGCCGAGATTCTCGGCTACCCGGTGGCGGTGCGTTCCTGGCCGGGGCGCGGTTCGATGTTCAGCATCGAGGTGCCCATCAGCGCAGAGATGCCACCCGCGATCAGCCAGTTGCCCACCCTGCCCACCACCGGTAACCCATTGCCGGGGCGGCGTTTGCTGGTGATCGACAATGAGATCAGCATCCTCGACAGCATGCGCGCGCTGCTGGGCCAATGGGGTTGCGACGTGGTCACCGCCACCGACCAGGCCGGCGCATTGCAGGCGCTGCAGGGCAGGGCGCCGGAGTTGATTCTGGCGGACTACCACCTCGACCACGGGGTGGTGGGCTGCCTGGTGGTCAAGCAGTTGCGTGAGCATTTCGGTCACAAGATCCCCGCCGTGATCATCACCGCCGACCGCACCGACCAATGCCGCCGTGCGTTGCGCCGGCTGGATGCACCGTTGCTGAACAAACCGGTCAAGCCCGGAAAGTTGCGCGCGGTACTCAGTCAATTGCTGGCCTAGAAGCTTGATACCTGTCAATACGTCGCAGCTGGCATTGCCCCACTCTTAAGGCCTGATCTAGAGGCCTGGAGTACGCCATGACCGCTGCACCTTTCAAATTGCCCCTGGGCCTGGTGATCGCCGTGCTGGCGATGGCCGGCGTGCTGCTGTTGCCGCTGCCCGCCGACCTGCCGGTGGCCGGGCAGCGCATGCTGGCGATCCTGGTGTTTGCCGTGGTGGTGTGGATCACCGAGGCGGTGTCCTATGAGGCCAGCGCGATCATGATCACTTCGCTCATGGCCTTTCTGCTCGGCACGGCACCCTCGCTGCAAGACCCCACGCATCTGATTGGTTCCAGCCCGGCCATCAGCATGGCGCTCACCGGCTTCGCCAACCCGGCGCTGGCGCTGGTGGCAGGGGCGCTGTTTATCGCGGCGGCCATGACCCATACCGGCCTGGATCGGCGCATCGCCCTGGTGACGCTAAGCCGTATCGGCACCAGCACTCGGCGCATCCTGCTGGGGGCGATCGCGGTGACGATCCTGCTCAGCCTGGTGGTGCCCAGCGCCACGGCGCGCAGTGCCTGTGTGGTGCCGATCATGATGGGGGTGATCGCCGCGTTCGGCGTGGACAAGCGCTCGAATATCGCCGCCGGGATCATGATCGTGGTTGCCCAAGGCACCAGCATCTGGAACGTCGGCATCCAGACCGCTGCGGCGCAGAACCTGCTGACCGTCGGCTTTATGGACAAGATGCTCGGCCAGCGCGTGTCATGGCTCGATTGGCTGATCGCCGGCGCGCCGTGGGCGCTGATCATGTCGGCGGTACTGCTGTTTCTGGTGCTCAAACTGCTGCCGCCGGAAACCGACAGCATCCCCGGCGGCAAGGAAGCCGTGGCCCAGTCCCTGGTGGACATCGGCCCCATGACCGGCCCGCAGAAACGCTTGCTGGCGGTGTCGGTGCTGCTGCTGTTGGCGTGGGCCACAGAGGGGCGCCTGCATCCTTTCGACACCACCTCGACCACCTATGCCGGGTTGGTGTTCCTGTTGTTGCCGGGCATTGGTGTGATGACCTGGAAAGATGTGCAGTCGCGCATTCCGTGGGGCACGGTGATCGTGTTCGGCGTGGGCATCAGCCTGGGTACGGCGTTGCTGACCACCCAGGCCGGGCAGTGGCTGGGTGCTGCGGTGGTGGCCCACACCGGCTTGGACCAGGTCGGCCCGCTGGGCGTGTTCGCGATCCTTGGCGCGTTCCTGATCCTGATCCACCTGGGCTTTGCCAGCGCCACCGCATTGACCTCGGCGCTATTGCCGATCTTGATTGCGGTGCTGCAAACCCTGCCCGGCGAATTCAGCCGCTTGGGCATGACCCTGTTGCTGGGGTTTGTGATGAGCTACGGGTTTATCCTGCCGATCAACGCGCCGCAGAACATGGTGTGCCTGGGCACCGGCACATTTACCGCGCGCCAGTTTGCCAAGGTGGGGATTCTGGTGACGTTGATCGGGTATGGGCTGATGTTGGTGTTGGCGGCGACTTACTGGAGTTGGCTCGGTTGGATTTGATTTGGAGTCTGCCTCTGGATGCACCTGAGATCCAATGTGGGGGAGGGCTTGCCCCTCCCACTTTCTGACCCTACCCGCTTCAGACCCCCATTCCACCCCAAGATGGCAAGATGAACTCCGCTCAGGTTTACTGTTCTCTGAGTAGAGGTATTACCGACGCCCCCGTCGGGTCATCTAGGTCATTGAATGGACAAATACACCCCCCGCGCCTGGCAACCCCACGAACGCCCGAGCCTGCCCGGTTCGCCGTCGACGCCCTGGCACCCGACCTATAAGCGCTGGCTGTTCGCGATGGTCGGTGTGCTGGTGGCGATCACTGGCGGGCTGGGCAATTCGTTGGTGATCGCCAACCTGCAATACCTGCAAGGCGCGCTCGGTGCGACCACCGCGGAAATGGCCTGGCTGCCCGCCGCCTACGTAATGACCAACGTGTGCATGAACCTGCTGCTGGTGAAGTTTCGCCAGCAGTTCGGTTTGCGGGCCTTCACCGAAGTGTTTCTGGTGCTGTATGCGCTGGTGACGTTCGGCCACCTGTTCGTCAACGACCTCAACTCGGCCATCGCCGTGCGCGCGGCCCATGGCATGGTGGGTGCGGCCCTCAGTTCATTGGGCTTGTATTACATGATCCAGGCATTCCCGGCCAAATGGCGCTTGAAGGCGCTGGTGCTGGGGTTGGGCACCGCGCAATTGGCGCTGCCGCTGGCGCGCTTGTTCTCCGAGGATCTGCTGCAGATTGCCGAATGGCGCGGCCTGTACCTGTTCGAATTGGGCCTGGCGCTGATCTGCCTGGGTTGTGTGTTCCTGCTCAAGCTGCCGCCCGGTGATCGTTTCAAGACCTTTGAAAAACTCGATTTCCTCACCTTCGCCATTCTTTCCAGCGGTGTGGCGCTGCTGTGTGCGGTGCTGTCCCTGGGGCGTATCGACTGGTGGCTGGAAGCGCCGTGGATCGGCATCGCCTCGGCCTGCTCCCTGGTGCTGATCATGGCTGGCCTGGCCATCGAACATAACCGCGCCAACCCGTTGCTGATGACGCGCTGGCTGGGCAGCGGCGTGATGATTCGCCTGGCGCTGGCGGTGATCCTGATTCGTATGGTGCTGTCCGAGCAGTCCACCGGCGCGGTGGGTTTTATGCAGATGCTCAATATGAGCTACGAGCAGATGCACACGCTTTACGTGGTGATGCTGGCCGGGGCGATCAGCGGGCTGGCGATCAGTGCGTTGACCATCAACCCCGCGCACCTGTTGATGCCGCTGGTGATCTCCCTGGCGCTGATGGCCACCGGGTCGGTGATGGACAGCTTTTCCAGCAACCTGACCCGGCCGCAGAACCTGTATGTCAGCCAGTTCCTGCTAGGCTTCGGCGGTACGTTCTTTCTGGGGCCGACCATGGTACTGGGCACCAAAAACGTGCTGGCCAACCCGCGCAATCTGGTGAGTTTTTCGGTGATGTTCGGCATTTGCCAGAACCTCGGCGGGCTGATCGGCGCGGCGTTGCTCGGCACTTTCCAGGTGGTGCGCGAGAAGTTTCACTCCAGCATGATCGTCGAACACCTGACCCTGCTCGACCCCCGCGTGGCCGCGCGGGTGCAGAGCGGCGGTTCGGCCTACGGCGGGCTGGTGGCCGACCCAGAATTACGCAACCTCATGGGCATTCGCAGCCTGGCCACAGCGGCCACCCGTGAAGCGAATGTGATGGCCTACAACGATGTGTTTATGCTGATTGCGATCATCGCGATCCTGACCATGCTGTGGATTTTTACCCGCAGCCTATGGCTGATGACGACCACCCAAGCGGCTACTCCTCCCGTTCAACCCAGCGGCGTTACTTCATGACCGAACCCTCGACCACGACCACCACCGCCATTGCTTCAACCCCGGAGGGCAGCACGCCGCCGGGTGCCGTGCCCACCGAGCTGCGCCCATTGCGGGTGCGCATCCTGTCCTCCCTGGGCTTTGCCGCGATTGCCATCGTCGGCGTGTTGATCGTGCTGTATGCCTGGCAATTGCCGCCGTTCAGCAGCGCGGTGGAAACCACCGAAAATGCCCTGGTGCGCGGTCAGGTGACGATTATTGGCCCGCAGCTCAGCGGCTATGTGTTCGAGGTGCCGGTGCAGGACTTCCAGTACGTCAAGGCCGGCGACCTGCTGGTGCGCCTGGATGACCGCATCTACAAGCAGCGCCTCGACCAGGCGCTGGCGCAACTGGCGGTGCAGAAGGCCGCGCTGGCCAATGTGGTGCAGCAACGCAACAGCGCCGAGGCCACGATCAAACTGCGTCAGGCAGCCTTGGCGGACAGCCAGGCCCAGGCGCGCAAAAGCACCGCTGACCTGCGGCGTAACCAGGAACTGATCAGCGATGGCTCGGTGTCCAAGCGCGAGTTGGACGTGACCCGCGCGGCGAATGCCCAGACCCAGGCGGCGGTCGCTCAGGCCCAGGCCAGCCTGGAAATCGCCCGGCAGGATTTGCAGACGGTGATCGTCAATCGCGGCTCCCTGGAAGCCGCCGTGGCCAGTGCCGACGCGGCGGTGGAACTGGCGCGGATCGACCTGTCCAATACCCGCATCACCGCGCCCCGTGACGGCCAATTGGGCCAAATCGGCGTGCGCCTCGGCGCCTACGTCAACTCCGGCGCGCAACTGATGGCGCTGGTGCCGAAGCAGCTGTGGGTGATCGCCAATATGAAAGAAACCCAGATGGACAACGTGCAGGTCGGCCAGCCAGTGACCTTTACCGTGGATGCGCTGAACCATCGCAAGTTTCACGGCACGGTGCAGCATATTTCCCCGGCCACCGGTTCCGAGTTCAGCCTGTTGCAGGCCGACAATGCCACCGGCAATTTTGTGAAGATTGCCCAGCGCGTGCCGGTGCGGATTACGGTGGACCCGGATCAGGCTGAGAGCGAACGCTTAAGGCCAGGGTTGTCGGTTGTCGTGAGTATCGACACCGCAGGGCGGCTCAAAAACAGCCCGCCCTGAAGGGGCTTGACCAATTGTGGGAGGGGCGGTGCGACGATTCGACTTGCCCCCGATTGCAGGGGTTCAATCACAGCATCTATGTCACTGGCCTGCCGCCATCGGGGGCAAGCCCCCTCCCACAATGGGGACGTATTTCAGGGTGAAATCGAGGTGAGTTGATTGGCCTTGTTCCAGCAGTTTCAGGCCCGGCTTGCCCGGCAGGTGATGGGCATTCACCGGATGGCTCACCGGCTCTATGCAAAAGAATCCCAGCCCCGGTGGGCAGTACAGCAGGAAGTAATCGGCCCCCCTGGCCTGGCCTTCCAATACATAGCCCAGCTCCGGCTGTTCGATCCGACAAGCCCCGTCCCACTGGCAAAAACCGTTGTCCACCACACGCTCGGGCAGCTCCTTGAGCTGCCGGAAATCCCAGTCCGCCGGTATCGATGCCAACCCCGTCGGCAGCTTGGACGCATCACTCAGCCACACCTGCGCGGCCCTGGCCTGCAACCGCGTGCCTGGTCGGCGCGGAAAATAGGGGTGTAAGCCCAAGCCGTGCCATGCCGGCTCCTCGGCCAAATGGGTGACGCGCAACGCAAGACTCAGCGTGCCCTCATGCAAGCGCACGCGCTGCTCGGCGCGATAAGCGAAGGGCGTGTCGCACTCCACCGCCAGCAGCACCTCATCCGCTGCCTGGCTCACCACCTGCCACGCCTGCTGCCAGGCAGAGCCGTGGATCGGCAGCGGGTCGGTCAGGCTGTTGGGCTTGAGCGCCAGCCAACCCAGGGGATTGTCGAAGCCGCCGTGGGCAATGCGATTGGACCACGGCGCCAACGGATAGCAGCCCAGCTTGCCCGGCAGGCCGGTCGCAATGGCCTGCTCGTCGTTATGACGCAACAACGGCTGGCCGGTGGTGCGCACGCGCCAATTGACGAGGCTGCCGCCCACCGCCGGATTCAAGCTGAGGTGGGTCAGCGCATCTTCAAGCTCAATCATCACAGCACCACGCTCGGCAGCCACAGCGACAGCGCCGGGATGTAGGTCACGGCCATCAGGATCAGAAACAGCACGGCATAGAAGGGCACCAGCGCTTTCACGGTTTTTTCGATGCTCACCTTGCCCACCGCTGCCCCGACGAACAGCACCGCGCCCACCGGCGGCGTAATCAGGCCAATGCCGAGGTTGACCAGCATAATCATGCCGAAGTGCACCGGGTCGACACCGATGCCGAGCACCACCGGCAGCAGGATCGGCGTGAGGATCAGGATCAGCGGCGCCATGTCCATCACCGTGCCGAGCAACAGCAGCATGATGTTGATGCACATCAGGATCACATAGCGGTTGTCCGACAGGGTCAGGAACAGCGTGGTGATCTTCGCCGGGATCTG
>Ga0256410_1000748_pt1 | contig 28574 bp, 23 predicted proteins | sample PhyWR1_FD_185983 | JGI IMG/M metagenome (GOLD analysis project Ga0256410, IMG submission 185983) | Leaf surface microbial communities from wheat plants in UC Gill Tract Community Farm, Albany, California, United States - DLSL W.R1 | ecosystem: Host-associated > Plants > Phyllosphere >... | reverse complement strand
ACTGAATCAGGTCCTCTCGATGGAACCTTGTCGTGACGGTGCGCCACAGTGGCGAGTGTTCCGCGATGGTCGTTACATCCTGGAGATTGATACCCGTTCGGGAACGCCAACCCTGACGGTCTCTCTGGAAGATAAACCGGTTGCAGTTACTGCACCCCAGCTGAAGCAGTGTCCAAAATGGGATGGCAAACCACTGACCATTGATGTCAGCGGATCCTTTGCCGAAGGTGATAAAATCCGCGACTTCTACAGCGGCAATATTGCCAGTGTCAGCGGTGGAAAAATTACTCTACAACCCGCGTCTGGCAGTAATGGTCTGCTGTTACTTGAGCGTGCAGAAACCCAAAATAGCGCTCCGTTTAACTGGCATAACGCCACGGTGTATTTCGTTCTGACAGACCGTTTTGTGAATGGTAATCCGGATAACGATAATAGTTATGGTCGTCATAAAGATGGTATGCAGGAAATCGGAACCTTCCATGGCGGTGATTTACAGGGCTTAACCAGTAAACTGGATTATCTGCAACAGCTCGGCGTTAATGCACTGTGGATTAGCTCCCCGCTGGAACAAATTCATGGCTGGATTGGTGGTGGTACGAAAGGTGATTTTCCACATTACGGTTATCACGGCTATTACACCCAGGACTGGACCAAACTGGATGCGAATATGGGGACAGAGGACGATCTTCGCCGTCTGGTCGACGAAGCGCATAAGCGTGGCATTCGTATTTTGTTTGATGTAGTGATGAACCATACCGGGTATGCAACCTTAGCGGATATGCAGGAATTTCAGTTTGGTGCGCTGTACATCCAGGGTGATGAGCTGAAAAAAACGCTCGGTGAACGCTGGACTAACTGGAAGCCTGGCAAGGGGCAGAGCTGGCACGGCTTTAATGACTATATTAATTTCAATGATAAAGCCGGATGGGAAGCCTGGTGGGGGAAAAAATGGATCCGCACCGATATTGGTGATTACAACAGCCCTGGTTTTGACGATTTAACCCTGTCCCTGGCCTTTCTTCCGGATCTGAAAACGGAATCTACCGAGCCGTCTGGCTTGCCTAATTTCTATCGCCATAAGCCAGACACTATGGCAAAAGAAATCGCCGGCTATACCCCACGTGATTACCTGACTCACTGGCTTGGCCAGTGGGTGGGCGAGTATGGTATCGATGGCTTTCGTGTTGATACCGCCAAACATGTTGAGCAAGCGGCCTGGCAGCAGTTAAAAACCCAGGCAACTGAAGCGCTGGCGCAGTGGAAAAAAGCGAATCCGGACAAAGCGCTGGATAATGCGCCATTCTGGATGACAGGGGAGGCCTGGGGTCATGGTGTGATGCAGAGCGATTACTATCGCCACGGCTTTGATGCAATGCTGAATTTTGATTATCAGGACCAAGCGGCAAAAGCAGCAAACTGCCTGTCCAGTATGGATCTGACCTGGCAACAAATGGCGGAGAAATTGCAAGATTTTAACGTCTTAAGTTACCTCTCCTCACATGACACGAGTTTATTCCGGGAAGGCGGTAGTACAGCGGCAGAGTTGTTGTTACTGGCGCCTGGTTCGGTACAGATATTTTACGGCGATGAATCTTCCCGGCCATCAGGCCCGAGCGGATCAGATCCCTTACAGGGAACCCGATCAGATATGAACTGGCAGGATGTCAGTGGTAAAGCTGCTCACAGTGTCGCTCACTGGCAGAAACTGGGTCAGTTTCGTGCCCGACATCCGGCAATAGGTATGGGCAAACAAACCACGCTATCGATGCCAGAAGGTTACGGTTTTATCCGCGAGGCAGGTGATGACAAAGTGATGGTCGTCTGGGCAGGACAATAGTTACTGGTTAACGAAAAGCTCCTCTGATTATCAGGGGAGCCAATATTTATTTTTCTGTTTATCTATTTTTATACCTTCCTCACTGTTATGAAAAACAGTTCTATTTTCCGTAAGACAATATCGTTTAAATCAAAAAATGATCAATTTATGCCTCCTATAGTGGATTTTGTGAGCCAGAACGACGGTTTTTTAAAACTCTAAAAGGGGCTAGTTATGGATTTTATTATCCAGCTTATTGTGGTGTTGATCTGTCTGTTTTACGGTGCCAGGAAGGGGGGAATAGCGCTAGGGTTATTAGGAGGAGTGGGTTTAATTATACTGGTTTTTGTCTTTCATCTCGCACCGGGCAAACCGCCAGTGGATGTGATGCTGGTGATTATTGCCGTTGTTGCCGCTTCCGCGACATTACAAGCTTCCGGCGGACTGGATGTTATGCTCCAGATAGCCGAACGGCTACTACGGCGTAATCCTAAGTATGTTTCAATTGTGGCACCCTTTGTTACCTGCCTGTTGACAATATTGTGCGGCACCGGGCATGTTGTCTATACCATATTACCTATTATTTATGATGTGGCGATTAAAAATAATATCCGTCCGGAAAGACCGATGGCAGCCAGTACTATCGGTTCCCAGATGGGAATAATCGCCAGTCCGGTTTCTGTCGCGGTGGTATCTTTAGTGGCAATGCTGGGTGATGTGACATTAAATGGAAAGCATCTTGGATTTGTTGATTTACTGGCAATTACCATTCCGTCGACACTTATCGGAATATTGTGTATCGGAATATTCAGCTGGTATCGCGGCAAAGATTTAGATAAGGATTCAGATTTTCAGGAGTTTATTTCAAAACCTGAAAATAAAGAATATGTCTACGGTGATACCGTCACCTTGCTAAATAAAAAATTACCCCGTAATAACTGGATAGCCATGTGGATATTTTTAGCATCCATTGTTGTTGTGGCATTACTGGGCGCATTTCCTGAATTACGGCCTGTATTAGACGGAAAAGCGTTATCGATGGTATTAGTGATTCAGATATTTATGTTATTTGCGGGTGCGCTAATTATTATTTTCACCAAGACTAAACCGGCTGATATTTCAAAAAATGAAGTATTCCGTTCTGGGATGATTGCGATTGTCGCAGTCTACGGTATTGCGTGGATGGCGGAAACCATGTTTGGTGCCCATCTTGGCGAGATAAAATCGGTACTAGGAACTCTGGTTACCGAATATCCTTGGGCATACGCGATTGTGTTATTGCTGGTATCAAAGTTTGTCAACTCCCAGGCCGCCGCACTGGCCGCAATTGTTCCTGTTGCACTGGCTATTGGCGTGAACCCGGCTTATATCGTTGCATCCGCACCTGCCTGTTATGGCTACTATATTCTTCCCACTTACCCGAGCGACCTTGCCGCTATTCAGTTTGACCGTTCCGGCACGACAAAAATCGGGCGCTTTGTGATTAACCACAGCTTTATTGCTCCGGGACTGATCGGGGTGGGTGTCTCCTGTGTATTTGGCTGGGTTTTCTCTGCGATGTACGGTTTTTTGTAATTTTGATATGTAATAAGTCGTATTGCATGCTCAGTTTTTTAACTGCATGGCGTGGTTCTAACCTGCGCCATTGCTTTAGAGCGAATTCATATGTATCCACTGAGAATATCCCTTCCGATTAAATGGGCATCAATGGTACGGGACAGTTTACCCGGCCGATGCTAAATCCTTGGGTGGCCCCAGAATCTAGCGAGTAAAGAGCAATAGAGAGTATGTCTTCAAACGGTGTCAGTAACTTTAATATCATATTGTTGAAAAATTACTGACTATACCCGTCATACTTCAAGTTACCCGGGCATTGCTGTCGCAAATCTTGCCGAATCACATAGCTTATCTATGCTTACGCCCGGATTTACTCAGCGCCTACAAGCAACTCGAATTATTTTGGGTATATTACGAAAGGATAAATCACCGGGGGCTCGCCAAATGAATGATTGAGTTAACCATCGATATTACTTTTTATGAAATACTGACTTTGGTGAATAGCCAAAGAACTGATTAAATGCGACGCTGAAATTATTGGGATGACGGTATCCAACCTTCCAGGCTGTTTGTGCCACCTGATAGCCTGATTCTAATAATAAATGTGCTTTTCGCATGCGCATTTCTAATAGCATCTTATGTGGTGTGGAATTAAACAGATAACGGAATCCTTCTTTGAGTTTGCTTTTACTGATACCCATCGCGGTGCAAAGAAACTCTTCCGTTATCGGCTCTGCAATATTTTTTTGCATCAGATCTTGTACTTGTTCTAACTGTCTGACCTCATCAGGGGACAGTTTTTGTTTACTGGTGGTTTCTGGTGGTAATAAAGACTCGAGTTGTTCTGAGAGTAAACTGAGGCTATGCATATGTAAGGCTAATCGGTTTGTTCCAGCTTCATGATGGCTCATATGACGGGCTAATACTGATGCATGAGAAAGACTGGTCGGTGAGGTTTTCTGATGGAGTAACTGGGTTAACTGACCACTCCCTAATAACAGGCTCGCCCGCTCGTGACCGACATATTGCTGAAGTAAATTTTCACCAATGATTAAACGTAATTGAGAGGTGGTTGCTGCGGCATGATAATAACGCTGGCCTGCACTATCGCGGAATGAATTGATAGTCGTGTATCCCGCGCTAAAGTTAACCGTCGGGGAAGCCTGAGCTGACTGATAACAGGAGTTACCATAAAGCCCTAAGGTTATCACCAAAACGTGGTTGTTATGTGGATTATCACCTTGATTAATCGTTAGATCACAGACAGGACTGTAATGTAAGTGCACCAGAGTCAGATCAGGGGCAAGGACAATCTGGTCAGAATAACAGACACCCAAATTTTCAATCGGCTGGCTACGAACAGCGCCTGTCTGCTCACTGCGATTGAGATGAAAATGCTCTTTACTGAGTTGTTGTTCCTGCTTCGATGAAACCTTCAAGATACACCACTTCCCTCGTCCCGACCTTACTGCGGTATCAGTGATTTTTCACAAAAAAACTAACGATAATGATTATCAATTTCATTTATAGCATACCTGTTTTATTCATACGAAACAAAACTGATTCCATAGCAATTCAAAAGATATTGATAATCATTATCAAATAAAATGCTATGGCTCAACCACAAAGATCCCCTTTATTTGGCCTGTATTCTTACTGCCTGAGAATAAACGTATGAATAAATTTAAAATAACAAGAATCCCTTTTTATCAGACTGCCTGCCTGGGATTTTGCGGACTGGTATCCGCATTCAGCTATGGTGATGATTCGGCTATCATTGTTACTGCGGACAAAACAACGCAGTCTGCCGAGGAAGTACCGACCAGTCTGTCTGCTTTTTTTGCCGAAGACTTACAACGTCAGCATATTGAAGACCTGATAACTCTCGCGCGTAAGACGCCCAGCTTTAGTTTTCAAGCGACCGGGCAATCCGGCTTTAATCCGCCAGTGATTCGGGGTCTGACCTCCTATGCGACCGCTTTTTCCTCCTCCATGCTGATGACTGTCGATGGCGTTCCTGTGCTGGCCAGCCAAGGATTTGATAATAATTTAGTCGGTGTTGAGCGAGTAGAAATCTTGCGCGGCCCGCAATCGGCTCTATACGGTAAAAATGCCGAAGGAGGGGTATTAAATATTCATACCCGTCAGCCTGACAACACGCCCTATTTACGTGTTGAGGGTGACATGGGAAGTCGTAATAAGCGTGTGTTACGCCTCGATACCTCACATCCTATTATTGAAGATACACTGTATCTTGGTATCGCCGGACAGTTTCGTGAGCAGGATGGTTTTATCCATGATCGCTATAATGGCGGCTGGGCTGATGACCGTAAAAATTATTATGGCAGAGCAGCGTTACGCTGGACACCTGGTGAGCAGAGCGATATCTCTTTCCGTTACAGCCACCTTAATTACCGTGATGGCGCTTCTGCATGGGGGAGCATTAATGGCTCACGTCATGAAGTCAATTCTGGTACGCCGAGCTGGAATCGTTCAGAGGGTGAAACCTTTTCGTTAGATGTGGCCTATGAGTTTGACTCGGGCATTTCACTACGCTCAATTACCGCAAAAACGGACTATTACGACAAACTGAAACAAGACTCGGATTTTATGCCTGCGGAACTGTTTTTTTTACAGCGTAAGTATCATCTGAGCAATATCTCTCAGGAATTAAGGTTATCTGGTGATTACCACGAAGCTAGTTGGCTGGTAGGTGTTTATGCGGATAAAACGGATAACGATGTCTCTTTTACCAATAAAACGCTGTTTAATCTCCAGACGATTAATACCTCTCTGGAAGGACATTCGGTTTCACTATTTGGTCAATGGTTACAGCCTGTCACTTCCCAGTGGTCTTTTACGTTGGGAGGGCGTATTCAGCAGGACCGTATTGAAGTCAAACCGGAATACGCCTCAAACCAAAGCCAGAAAGATAATCAGTTCTCGCCAAAGGTTTCCTTGCAATATCAGTGGACACCGGAACATAACCTCTACCTGACCTATTCAGAAGGCTTCCGGGCGGGAGGATATAATCTTTTTTCTCCGACCGTTAATTATCCTGAATATTCACCAGAAAAAGTTCGTTCCTATGAAACCGGTATTAAAGGGCTGATTAAACCGCTTAACCTGAGATATTCACTCGCTGCCTATTACATGCAAATTGACGATATGCAGGTCCAGCAAATTGTTGGTCCTGGCGTCACCACTATTACCAATGCCGCTACTGCTCATTCCAGTGGCGTTGAGGCCACGCTCGATTACTGGCTGAATTCACAATGGAGTTTTGACGCTTCACTGGGCCTCAATAAAACGCGTTTTAATCACTACCGCGATGGCAATAATAACTATGACGGTAATCGAAATCCTTATGCCCCGGATGTAACCTGGCATCTTGGCATACGCTATGACGCTGATAACTGGTATGCCAATGCTTCTCTGGATGGTGTCGGACGCACTTATCTGGATCCGGGTAATCAATATCAGCGTGGAGGCTATCAACTTCTTAATGCATTAGTCGGTTACCCGGTTAACTCACACCTGACATTAAGTGCTTATGGACAGAACCTGACCAACGAACATTATGATGCCATTGGTGAGATGAACGGTAATGTCATTATTTACAGCCAGCCCCAAGAATTTGGAGTCCGAGCCAGTTATGAATTTTAATCAACCTGCTGCGCTACAACCCTACTGGGATCTGGCATTGGCGAATGTTAAAGCCGATGTATTACGCATCGCCATAGAATGGGATTTATTCCGTCAGCTTGATAAACCACAAACCGCTGGGGATATTGCCGCTTGCCTTGGTGTCGATACCCATAATATGGGATATGTTTTAGAGCTACTCTGGAGTATGGATTTGATTACCTGCGAGCCAGGAGAGCCAGCGCGTTATTACAATCAGGAGATCGCCCGACAATATTTTTCTTCTGCAGCTGACCATTATCTGGGCGATGCTTTTCTCTTTCGCTTAACTGGCTTGCGTCATTTTGGTAGCCAGTTGGCGCAGCAGGTACAGTCTGGCGTAATTTATAGTCAGGCACCTGATGCTATTACCACCCAGGATAACTGGGCCAAAGCTGCCAGCGTACAGATAGCACAAGAGCAACGTGCTATCACGACAGGCGTGGTGCGGGAACTGATGACCAAAGTGCCTGAGTTTCAGCGGGGAGGGCGATTATTGGATTTAGGCGGTGGCCCTGGGCTAATCGCTATTAGCCTGTTGCAAGCCTGCCCGGCATTTAGCGGTGAAGTATTTGATTTTCCAGAAACAGTCAAAGTGGCCCAGAGCAATATAGACAGGGCTGGATTAAGTGAACGATTAAAAGTTACCAGCGGTAATCTGGCAACAGACTCGATTGGTGAAAACTTTGATTTAATCTGGTGCTCTTCGGTATTGCATTTTATGCCGGATATTGAGGCGACATTAACCAAAGTATGGACTGCACTGAAACCTGGAGGTGTCTTTATCAGTGCCCACGCGGAAGTTCCTTCAACCTCCCAGGAGGCCAGTAAAGTACTGCCGTACTACTTAGCCATGCGTATGAAAGGCTGCCATGTTACCTCTCAGGGTGAGCTGGCATTGATGATGGCAAAAGTCGGTTTTACGCAGCTTGAACAGTACGACCAGGTTGCGTTTCCTGTCGCTCCTGTCGCAGTGATTGTTGCCAGAAAAGAGGAGCTATGAGCCAGATAACAGCTCAACGCTATGGCCTCTATCAGGCGGTATTCGGCTGGATGAACTTTGTGTTAGTGATTCCGGGTATTTATCTGCTACTTGGCCTGCCACTGACTATGCGTGAATACGGATGGTCGGGGACGGAAATTGGACTTTTCCAGTTAGCGGGACTTCCGGCGGTATTTAAATTCCTGCTGGCACTACCGGTTCAACGCTTTAGCCCTGGCAAACGCCACTATAGTAACTGGGTCTTATTCCTGGTGCTACCCTTGGCTGTCTTGCTGTATCTGATCAGCGACCAAGAGATGCTGGCTCATCGCATTCCACTGTTCTTACTGGCTCTGGCTATCAGCCTGCTGGCTACCTGGGCTGATATTCCACTGAATGCTCTGGTCGTCAAACTCTTGCCGCGTAGCGAACAGATGCGCGCTGGTAGCATCCGCTCGATGGCACTATTCTCAGGAGCCATTGTTGGCAGCGGCGTGATGCTGGTGCTGCAAGGGCTATGGGGTTGGAAAGCGCCGTTTTTCCTGATGCTGATAGGTTTGTTAGTCGGCCTGTTGTTAATGGGTTTACTGAACGAAGATAAGCATTCTACAGCGATGGCCGTACCGGCATTAGCGCATCAGCCACTGATCGACTTTGGTGGTTTTTTTCGTCAGCCTGAAGCCTGGCTATGGACGCTGCTGCTTATGACCTGCTTCCCGTTTGTTGGTGCTGCCTGGTTATATATGAAACCACTGTTACTGGACTTTGGTGTTAAGGCCCAGGAAGTTGCCTGGATAGTGGGTGTCGGGGGCGGCATTGTTGGTGCTATTGCCAGCTTGCTCAGTGGTCGATTAATTCGCCATCTGGGGGTAACCAGAGCGATTCCTTGTTATCTCCTGGCAGCTTTAGTGGCACTCAGTATTTTAACCCTGGTAGTCGCGCTGAGACTGGAACAGATATGGCTGCTGAGTGCTATTTTCCTGGTCGCTGTCGCAATGGGAGGGATCTCATCGCTGATGTTTGGATTGATGATGTTTTTTACCCGTAACGAACGACGTGCTGCGGACTATGGCCTTCAGGCGAGCCTGTTTGTACTGACCCGGTTAACCTTTCCCATCGGTGCGGGAGTATTACTGGACAGGGGAGGGTATTCACTGATGCTAACCGCATTATGCTGCGGAGTACTGGCGGTGTTGGTAACTGTTCTGCTGGCCAGAAAGGCACTTTTCCGCATGACGCAGTACACCTCACAATTATCCCAGCGAGAGCCTTAAGTACTTCTCCATCATTAACCGTATCAGTCTTGCCCTGATACGGTTAATGAATGTGGCAGAAAATAGCCAAACCACGCTTTAGTTCGTCAGTGCTATCACCTACATTGGCGTTACTGGTTTTATCTTAATGGAAACGAGTATGACGAATAAAATTGTAGAAATACTGCAATATGAATTAAAAAAAGGGCGTGGGGAATCGTTCCATCAGATTATGTGTGATATCAGTGTCCCACTACATATCCGCCATGGTATCGACGTTGTAGCTTATGGAAACTCGCTACATGATGCAGATAGCTACTACCTCATTCGCGCCTTTGCTACCGGGCAACAGATGCAGAACGTTCTGGATACTTTCTACAGTAGTGATGACTGGCGAACAGGCCCAAGAGAAGACATTATCAGCAGCATTGATGTCAGCCTGAAATCAGTGTTGTCACTGCCACAAAGAGCAGTAGATGAACTGAGAGTAACGTCATCAGAATGGAAATAACGGCCTCTCTATAGAGCAAAATCGGTTATCGCTAAGGGGAGTAAAACCAAAAACCCGCAAGCTTGCGCGATGCGGGTTTTGAGAGATAAGACGTGGTGGATATTATTCCTCTTCACGCTCTTTATTTGCCCGCTGACGATCGTAATACTCATCTTCTGCGGCGATGATTTCATCCATCAGTGAACCCATGTCCACTTCATGTTCTTCTTCGACGAACAGACCGGTAAGTACTACCTCAGGGGTTAATTTACCATCTTCATACAGCTGCCAGATCTCTTTAGCGTAACGGGTTTTCAGTAACTGTGGGGCAAACTGACCGTAGTAGGCGGTGATATTATCCACATCACGCTCAAACATCGACTCAGCATGGTTGTTGGCGGCAGCATCGACGGCTTGTGGTAAATCGATTATGACCGGACCTTGGGCATCCATCAGCACGTTAAATTCTGATAAATCACCATGAACCAGACCGGCACATAACATGCGCACGATATTGCGGATCATAGTATTAAAATCAGTAATGGCATTTTCTTCTGTCAGGGTGACATCACTCAGGCGTGGAGCCACCATACCATCGGCATCTGTTACCAACTCCATCAGTAACACACCATCGATACAGATATAAGGCTCAGGAACACGCACCCCGGCTTTATCAAGACGGAACAGTGCCTCAACTTCAGCCATTTGCCAGCTATCTTCCTGCTGCTTACGACCAAATTTCGAGCCTTTTTGCATCGCACGTGCATTACGAGAGTTACGGACTTTACGCCCTTCCTGGTACTGTACGGCTTGCTTAAAGCTACGCTGGGTCGCTTCTTTATAGACTTTAGCACAACGGATAGTATCACCGCATAATACAGTGTAAACGTCAGCTTCCTTGCCACTTTTCAGTCGCTGGAGTACTTCATCTATCAAGCCATCATCAACCAATGGCTGGATTCTATTTGGGATTTTCATGCGGCTTTATACCTTATTTCAGCCGCTTTTCGTATCAATAACATAGACGGCGATAGTAGAAAAAATTAACAGAGACCTCATCACTAATTCAATTGTTCTGGAAAATTTTTTTTGAATTCATCCATGAGATAACAAAGTGTTGAGTATTTCATATATAAAACAGTTAGTTATTGGTTTTTGTTGGCCTCAGAATAAAGCAATGTCGGCCAGCAGATAAAACCAGAGCCTGGTTTGTAGTCACTCAGGGGTATGATGATAATGCTTCTGGCGATCATAATCCTGCGATATTACGGTCTATACCCGTCATACTTCAAGTTGCTTGGGTGTTGTCTTCGCTCAGAGACTCGAATCACATAGTTTATCTATGCTCATCGATTCTCTGAACTCGGCGCCTACAAGCAACTCGAATTATTTTGGGTATAAGCTTAATGAGCAAAATTTTCTGAATGATAAGTAATTTTTTGCAGATAATCTGACTTTTCTCTTATTCGTCAGTCTGCTTAAAATTCGTTATCATCCACTCCCACTCTTTACCCTGGTCATCTGATGTCTAAGATTATCGATAACTTTATTGCTCCGCCGTGTCATGACGAAATCGAAATCCTGTACCAGGATGAGCATTTGCTGCTGATTAATAAACCTGCCGGATTACTCAGTCTGTCAGGAAAAAATCCCCAGAACCTTGACTCAGTTCATTATCGGCTAGTGCAGAACTTTCCTGGCTGTACTCTGGTTCATCGCCTGGATTTCGGCACTTCCGGGCTGATGGTGATTGCCCGCAATAAGACTATCAATGCTGCACTGTGCCAGCAATTCAGCCAGCGTACCGTCAGCAAAGTGTATAGTGCATTGCTCTGCGGACATCTGGACAACAGCGAAGGGATTATAGACGCTGCCATTGCTAAAGATCCGGCACTGTTTCCGCTGATGACTCTCTGTGCTATCAATGGCAAGCCTGCTCGCTCCCGTTATCAAGTGATGGATCGCTTTTACCTACAGCGGGAAGACGGGTTTTCACTACCACTAACACGAGTCGAACTTACCCCGGAAACCGGACGCACCCATCAGCTCCGTATCCACTGCCAGCTCCTGGGACATCCGATATTAGGCTGTGACCTCTATGGCGGGCTCTTGCTGCCAGGAACCGAACAGACTCCTCGTTTGATGTTACACGCCAGCGAACTGCAGTTTGTTCACCCGGTCAGCAAAGAGCCTGTCCATGCCCGAAATAGCAGTCCGTTCTGAGAGCTAAACGGCGGTTAATTACCACATCAGATCATCAGGCACTTTAAAGTCAGCATACGGATCATCTTCATCCTGCTCTTCCTGACTCAAGGTGCTGTTTAATACAATACTGTCCGCATCACGTTGGGCAATTTTATCGGCGACAACCGCAGGAATAATCGCGTACTGACTCTCACCATTGCTATCCACTGCCAAACGCGCAATGGCAAGACGACCACTGATCAACTGAGCCTGGGTTATCTTATCGACTGCGACTTTTTTAATTAAGTTATTGTCGGTGAAGTTAAAATCAATATTACCTTTGGCAATAATAATTCTGTTCATCTCAATAAGTTGCTTAACCTGAGCTTTATACTCCTTCGCTAAAGTGGCTTGCTTTTGCTGCTCACTCAGCTGTTTATCACGCTCAACCTGTGCTTTTTTATTTTCTTCTACTGCCTCCCTGGCCTCACGCGCCTGAACCCGTGACTTCTTAGCGGTTCTCTGGACCTTAGCCACTTTCTTGCTGGTCACTAAACCCGCTTTTAACATCTGCTCTTGTAAGGTGAGTTTTGTCATCTTCGCTTTTAAACCAATCAGGTAATTTATGGGGATTATACCCGTAATTGTTGCTGGTGTGCCAGGTGCGGGGGGAGGTTAACGGTTAATCCAGTACTAACTTTGAAAGAATTTTATGGTTAAGAGGTTTATGGCAAATAGTAAATAGAGAATGACGAATGGAATTATCCACTCCTTTTTGATGACTTCGTGCAAACTCTGCTGGAGTCAGGTTATTTAATGATAAATGTGCTGGAAATGATGGTATTTCTTTCGTCACTGTTCGATCTTACCTTGGGCATCTTCCACAGCCACTTAAGTCGTTTTCTGTGAAACGGCTTCCACGACAGGAACGCACCTAAGGGGGGAAGCCATCGTCCAACGCGATCAGACGTACTCGAACCAGTCGCTATTCTGTTGTGCAATTGGCGTGATTGAATAGATAATTTCCTGTAAATGCTCACGAATCGCTTTTTCCGCTGCATCGGGATCGCGTGCTTTCAGGGCGCTAAAAATCAAGTAATGCTGCTGGATCAGGCTGGACGGTGGAGAAACCTGGCCCAAGCTGAGAAAACGCACCCGATCCATCGTTGCTTTAATCGACTCAATGGTTTCCCATGCCAGTGAACAGTTAGCAATCTGCGTCAAAAGCTGATGGAAACTGTCATCAAGGCTGAGAAATTCACGCACCTGATCACTCTGCGCGGCCAGTTCCTGACGGCGCAAGTTGTGCTCTAGCGTCAGCAGTTGTTCCTCCGTAACCATTTCTGCCGCCCGACGTGCAATCGCGCATTCCAGCGTCTGACGGATAAAGCGGGCATCCGACACGCGCTGTTCGGAGATCTTCATGACAAACGTGCCGCGCTGCGGCAGGATCTGCACCAGCCCGGCCTCTGCCAGCTTGATAAAAGCCTCTCGAACCGGCTGACGAGAAACATCAAAACGCAAGGAGATTTCTTTTTCGGACAGCAGCTTACCCGGTGGAATCGTGCATTCCACAATGTCTTTACGCAATACGCGATAAATTTGCTGATTGATTGGTTCGTTGTTGTTGATCTGAAAAAAGGTATCCATATCGTTGTGCTTACCCAGTAAATTTGCCGCTTATATACCCAAAATAATTCGAGTTGCTTGTAGGCGCAAAGTGAGGACAGGCGATGGGCATAGATAAACTATGTGATTCGGCTGTCCTCACTGCAGCAACCCTGAGTAACTTGAAGTATGACGGGTATATCCTCAATTTAAAAACACATGATTAAAATCATATTGCTCTATGGCATGAGTAAATTAGGTAAAAACATGACCGTTTGTGGGAATACAAATAGAATCGCGGTGAAAATGAGAAACGCGATTAAATAAGGTACTGAAGCCTTCATAAAATCTACCGTATCGCATTTTAAAATACCACAAACTGTATACATACAAATACCCACAGGAGGCGTATTTGCCCCCAATAACGTTAATGTAACGAACATAATTCCGAAATGAATAGGGTCATAACCGAGTTCAGTGACAATAGGTAATAAGATTGGCGTCAGCAGCAATATCAGAGGACTGGCATCCAAAACCATACCAATGATAAGTATCAGGGCAAAAATCAGCAATATGATACCTGTCGGGTTGTCTGTAAAGTCGGTAATGAACTCAGTCATTGCTTGAGGTAACTGATCCAACACGCTGATATGCCCAAGAATGAAGGCGGCCATAACCAAAAGCATGACAATACCCAGGTCACTTAGCGTTTCAGTTAACGTCTCAAGAATTCCTTTCCAGGTGAGTTCTTTATAAACCAGACCGCCAACAATAATCGCATAGAGAACAATAAATGCCCCAGCCTCTGAAGTCGTGAACAAACCTAAACGAATTACCACAATGAGAATAATCGGGAACATCAGTGCCCAAAAACTGCGACGGAAACTCACCACAACTTCTTTAAATGTCGGCTTTGAGAATGTTTCTGGTTGAATTTTCATGCGACGAGCCATGATGTAGTTCGTTACCATCAGCGTTATCGTCAGTAAAAAACCGGGAATAATGCCAGCAAGGAATAATTTTCCGATAGAAACATTACCGACAAAGCCAAACAGGATTAATAAGATACTGGGAGGTAATGTCGCCGTGATCAGTGACGCAAAAGCGATGACTACCGCGGTGTAAGCCCGGGGATAACCTCGCTCAATCATAGAGAACCCAAGCATACGTGACTGCATGGATGCATCAGCGACTGCCGAACCGGCAACACCACCCATCAGCATCGCGAGCAATACGTTAATTTGTGCCAGTCCACCAATCATCCAGCCGGTCAGTAGACGAGCAAAATCTAATAGGCGCTCAGTAATACCGGTTCGTGTAAGTAAATTTCCAACCAGAATAAACAGAGGAACTGCAATCATCGGAAATGACTGTGTTGGCGCTGCAAATTTTTGAAAAGCAATGCCAAGCGGAAGAAAATCAGAGGTAAAAAAGTAGGCCAGACTTGATATGGCAATAACGAACCCTACCGGCATGCCCATCAGCATAAATAAAACAAATAATACACCGGTTAACCATATCATGGTAGATTTCCTCTCATAGATAATGCCCGATTAGAATTGATTTTATCAATCAATTGTTCAATACAGGTGAACATAATTAACAGACATCCTGTCGGAACGGCCGCACTTAAAACAACATGGTTAATCTCGGAAATAGGTAATACGTGTGAACGAGTATCCCACATGAAAATATATCCAGAGCAAGTCCCAAAACCCAGGAAGGAAATGATTAAGATCCTGTTAATATAATCAACTACATTCTGTACCTGCACTGGCAGTCGCTTCGATAAGATATCAATTCCCATATTACGCTGATTGACTTGAGCATAGTGGATAGAGAACATGCTTACCCAGGCGAATAAAACCATTGATATTTCTATAGACCAAATCAGGGGATATCCCATTGCCCGCCCAATAGCAGCGACCAAAATAAGTATCACCATGATGATGAACATAATTTTTGCAATAGCTAATTCTATTTTAATCAGTGTTTTCATCTGTAATATCTCATTCAACGTCCCGCCCAAAGGGCGGGAGTAGTACAGAAGTTATCAAGCTAATCTATTTGATATCCAGCGCTGTTTTTAAACTATTTTGAGCCTGTTCCAGTCCAAGTTTAGCGGGCACATTAGCGCATGCTGTTATAAACGGAGTGAGATCAATCTCTGCTACTGTCACACCACTTTTGGACATTTTTTCTAAAACGGCGTTACTTTGCTCTATAATCTTTTGCGAGGTGAACGCACCTGCATTATAAGACTCCTCCTGAAGAATCTTCTGATATTCAGCTGGCAGCTGATCAAACCATTTGCTTCCCACGATAATCGATGTCATTAAATGATAGTGGTTAGTTTTAGTCAGATCTTTAGCGACTTCATTAAGCTTAGAACCGTATAATGCCGTTGGATGCGCTTCAGCAGCATCTACGACACCCGTTTGAATAGCAGAATAGACTTCGGACCACGCCATTGGTGTTGGTGATCCGCCCATGCAGTTGATCGTTTCAATAGCGATGGCGGAGTCAGGTATTCTAACCCTGACACCTTTTAAATCTGCTGGTTGCGTGAAAGGCTTTTTCGTCATCATCATACGAGAGCCTTGATACCAGTTAAACGACAGGCTGACCAACCCCGATTTATCCTTTAACTGCGATTCCCATTCTTTAAATACCGGTGTAGCGACAAACTTTGAGGCTTGAGTATAATCTGGCAGTAAGAAGGGGGCATTCAGTATTGCTAACTCCGGCACAAATTGCGCCAGTCTGCCACCATCAGTAAGAACGCCAACATTACTTCCTACCTGAGCCTGTTGAATCAACTCGCCATCAGCCCCTAACTGACCACTGGGAAACAATCTGACGCGCATATTTTTATCCGTGCGTTTTTCAACATTTTTCTTAAACTCCTTAAATCCAGCATAAACAGGATCGTCTGGCGATAAAGCTGTGCTCAGGTTGAACTCATATGTTTTGGCTGCAAAGGAAGATAAGGTGAAAAGGGAAAGTAATGAGCCAATGACTATTTTTTTATATGCGCCAGATTTCAGTGCATAAAAATAATTCCTTTCGAAATTTAAGGTATATTTTGACATGTTATTCTATTCTCCAAAGGAAAAGTTATGAATGTAAAAATACGCGTCAGACTATTTATAACCGGTCAAAGGTTAACGCTTTCCTCAGCCCTTGGTTTAACTCGCCTGTCATGCTATGTGGAAATAGGTTTTCGCTCCTGTTTCTTTCATGACAATACACATCATTACTGATAATAAAAATACGCCAGACAGAGCTTCCATACAAGTAAATGAGTTTTGTTTTTGCCGCCAATTTATTATTTTGAGATATTTATCACAAAGCTATTTCTTTATTTTAATACTCATTGGACGTTAAGTTTTTCATCTTTTCGCCAGTTTAGATGTAAATGGTTCAATGAATAAAAATAACGCCCAATATGTTGTTGTGAGTATTTTAATTAAAGCTGAATTATTCTTTTTAAAATCTTGCTTGTCGGCTTGTCAGCCCTATTCTTTTGTTAAAGCATTGCGAAATATTCCCCATAATCATCCCTCCACCTCTTGCGCCAGTTTAACCACTTCGGCCCAAACTCCGTCGTCAACGGGGATGCCACTGATGAGATTTTCTCGCCGATTTTTAGCAGAATGTTCACCGGGGTAATAAACTTCTTTCTGGCCTTCTGCCACCGTCGATGTCTTGACATAATCTGCAACGCTGTCAGCCATTTTATCGCTAAACTCACTACCGCCAAGCTGGGTTGGATCGAATACCATAAAAATCTGACTGGCCCCAGTGCAACTCCCTTTACCTATTTTATCTATCTCATTTGTTGGATGTCCTGCGGACAATAACGCAGCCATTACATCTAATAACACAGCCATTCCGGAGCCTTTCCAGTATCCGGTCGGAAGGATACGCATAGATTGTTCAATTGGCCCGGGTTCGTCAGTTAAATTTCCCTGCTGATCGAAACCACCGGGGAAGGGCAAACGTTCATTTTTAAGCCGTGTGACCTGCAATTTACCGTATGAGTATTGCGACATGGCCATATCTAAAACGATCGGTCCTTTTTCTCGTGGCACAGCCATCACAAAGGGATTATTACCTAAGCGGGTATTTTTAGCCCCCCAGGCAGGCATACACGACTCCGTATTCGTCCAGCAGATGGCGGCGAGACCTTTTTCCGCTGCTTTCCAACCGTATGTCCCTCCTCGCATCCAGTGGGTCGTATTACGTAAAGCAACAATTCCTATGCCATTCTGGCGCGCTATCTCTGCCGCTTTTTCAACGGCAAATAAAGCATTAGTAATACCAATACCCTGGTTACCGTCATAGATCTCAATCACGCCTAATGACTTAACCTGAGTAGGCTCTGCCTGAATATCGACCCAACCTTTTTTGACGAAGTCAATAAACCGTGGGACGCGGTTTAAACCATGTGAAGAGATCCCATCACAGCTGGACTCCGTGTGAATTTGTGCGCAAATATCTGCTTGCTGTTCACTTAATCCTGCATTTAAAAATGCATTTTTTACCGTATTTTTCATGATATCAAAGCTGATTCTTTGCATATTTTTCATCTCATTTTGAAAACCAATATTTCACGATAAACGTCATCATGCCTGAATATCTAAAATGACTTTGCAGCAACCTCGAGGGTCTTGTTCAAACTTGCTCATCGCATTTTCTGCTTGAGAAAGCGGCAAATAATGGGTGACTAATTTTTCAGGCTCGAGCAATCCGCGCATCAGCCAGTCAATTACTACAGGAAAGCGTTTGCTATTAAGGCGCGAGGTAAAGAGTGACAACTCTTTGCTAGTAAGACTCTGCTGAGTAAAATTACAGAGCTCGCCTGAAAAACCGAGAAGCCCAATACGTGCAGCAGGGGAAGCCAGTGCAATAGCTTCTGACAGAATAGAAGGATGACAAGCTGCATCAATAATCAGTGTAGGACGTATGCCCGCTAACTGTGTCGACAGAGGAATTTGGCTATTATCTAACGTCAGATCGGCACCATTATCACGAGCCATCAACAACCGCTCCGGTAAACGGTCGGCAACAATGACTTGTGCCACCCCATAAACATTTTTCAGTACCTGAATCGCGGTTAATCCCATTGGGCCAGCGCCATAAATCAGGGCGATATCATGAGGTGCTGGCGCGAGAAAGGCGCTGATATTCGCTGCAATAGTAAAGGGCTCGACAAGGCTTGCTAGCTTATCCGGGATTGCATCAGGAATATGATAAGCATTAGAAGCCGGTACGCAGGTATATTCGCTAAATCCCCCATCCAGATGTACGCCGATAACGTGTAATTCCGTACATACGTTAGGACGGTCAATGGAACAGGGGTAACAATGACCACAGCTCACTACCGGATCAACCGAGACACGTTCTCCAAGCCGGGACGCGTCTATGCCCTCTCCAACAGCATCAATCACGCCGAAGAACTCATGTCCGATAACGCGCGGATATCTGGCAAAGGGATTATGCCCACGCCAGATATGGACATCAGAGCCACAGATACTGGCATAACGTACTTTCACCCGAACTTCGCCTGCCGCTGGTTGCGGAATAGGGCGTTCTTCAATCACCAACTTATTTGGCTGCTGTATCACAATACTTTTCATGTTTTATCCTCTGATGACCTGTTCCACCATTACCAGTTCCACAGTGTGCCGTCTTCCAGACGAGCAACCGGTAAATAGGCAGGATCATAGGGATACTTTGCTGCCAGCTTTTCATCGAACTCAATGCCTAATCCTGGCTTGTCGCCCGGGTGCATATAGCCGTTATCGAATGTCCAGTTGTGTGGGAATACTTCCAGCATTTGCTCCGAATAACCCATATATTCCTGCACGCCGAAGTTGGGTACCCAGAGGTCAAAATGTAGCGCCGCCGCCATACAGACAGGAGAGAGGTCAGATGGTCCGTGTGAACCTGTTCGTACCTGATAGAGCGAGGCAAAATCAGCGATGCGACGCATACCGGTAATTCCACCCGCATGGGTAATTGTGGTACGGATGTAGTCGATGAGCTGCTCTTCGATCAGCTGTTTACAATCCCAGATGCTGTTAAACACTTCCCCCACAGCAATTGGCGTGACGGTGTGCTGACGAATTAAACGGAAGCAGGCCTGATTTTCCGCTGGTGTCGGATCTTCCATCCAGAACAGGCGATAATCCTCAATGCTTTTACCAAAGCGCGCGGCTTCAATGGGGGTCAGACGATGGTGCATGTCGTGTAACATATGCTCGTTGAAACCAAATTTTTCGCGCACCGCCTCAAACAGCTTCGGCGTAAAATCGAGGTATTTTTCTGTCGACCACAGTTGTTCTTCCGGGAGATTGCCTTTTGTTGCGGGCTCATAAGCCAGCCCTTTGCTTTTCGCCATGCCGTAAGTGGTTTTCATACCTGGTACACCACACTGCACACGAATCGCCTTGAACCCCTGGTCACGGTGTCTGGCATAATCATCCAGCACTTCATCAATCGAGTGACCCGTTGTGTGGCAATACACCATGACGCCAGTACGCGATGCCCCACCCAGCAACTGGTATAGTGGCATATTGGCGGCTTTGGCTTTGATATCCCACAAGGCGGTATCCACTGCTGAAATCGCGGACATGGTCACGGGGCCACGGCGCCAGTACGCCCCTTTGTAGAAATACTGCCAGATATCTTCGATCTGGTGCGCATCACGTCCAATAAGCTGTGGACATATATGATCTTTGAGGTAAGAGGCGACTGGTAGCTCACGTCCGTTGAGCGTTGCGTCACCAAGGCCGGTTAATCCGTTATCTGTCGTAATTTTCAGGGTGACAAAGTTGCGCCCCGGGCAGGTGACAAAGACTTCAGCGTTGATAATCCTCACGTTATTTATCCTTTTATACGTACCGATATTCTTTTATGTCGCCTACCATACAAGAATGCTTGTGGCGATAAGTTGAACAACTTCACATTTCATTTACATAATCAGGATTTATTTAAAGTCTGTGAGGAGTGATCAGGGTTATGGCTTATGTCATATGTAAGCGTCCGGCGGACTCGTATTGTTAACAAAACTTTGCTGCCACCTGTACCCACCCAGGCAAGTCGCCTGGTTGATGAAAGGCATTGACTGGCAGCGGGCGGATGGCCTGGATTTAACCAGTGGGAAATAACGATAAATAGTGATTAATGTATTGATTAAAAACATTTTTATTAAATGGTTGCATGAATATTTATGCTTTGCTGACTTGGCTGAGGATAAAACTCTGGCAAATAAACTATTGCACTGGCGCGCAAATGGCTGAAGTTTACTTGTATTATTTGGGGGATATTAATTCCGATTTTTCTAAAACGTGTAATTTCATATTTATAGAACAACATTGAGTGATATTACATAGTAAAGACGCTGCCTTAAACAGCGCCAGTATTATTTACATCATAGATTAAAATAATAAGATGGTTGAATACCCGATTTATTTTCCAACCAGTGATACTTTTAATCTTCTGAAAAATGTAATGAAATCTTTCTTACCAAATATTCTAAACAAATAAAACCATCTGTTTTTACCGAGATAGTTCAGTTTTATCAACTTAGGATTATAGTGATAGCACATGATGAAAATGCCCTGATCATCATCAACAATATCATTTTTAAGTGTTTTTATCTGGCAGTGACAAACCAGTTTATAAAATTCCTGCCATTTTTCCTGGGTGGCAACAATCGCACCACCAATAATGAATGAACGATTATTAATCATGTTTTCAAAGACTTGATTAATGCTTTTGACGTTTAAACCCCTTTTGATAGTGAATAAGTTCACTTTATTTTTATCAAATGGATAATCCCATTGAGATAATCCATTTGTCACTTCAGGAGTACGGCAATAACCAAAATCAACCCATGCAACCATATCACTATTTACAAGTTTTAAATCTATCGCCTTTTTAATAAAATAGCTCTTTAAGTTGCACACTAATACATAGTCAGGAGACCAATATTCAGGGTTTATTAACTGATCGGTTTCAAGTCTGCTTCTGAATTCAGGTTTTTTTTGAATTTCATCAATTCTTTTTCTGATATGTTTGAATTTTTTATTAATATCTATGACGATAACGGTGGTCTCTTTTCCCGCTCTTATTTCTTCAACTTTTGTTTTAAGATCACTGGATGTGAATATGATCATTTTATTATCCAGTTTAGCGAGATTTTTAAAATACTGAATATAGGTATCAGATGTTCTCTCTAAATGAGGAGAAAATCCTTTGTTACTCGTCCAGCTTCCTCGCCCGATATCAAAAAATGCTGTAACGATAGTAATAGATGAATTCATATTCTTCAATCCGTAGCTTTCTACTTATCAAATAGTTATGCCGATCATAGCATCTATACCCAGAAATGAACGACGTCAAATGCAGAAAATTATTCATAAAACGTGGGATGAAAACCATGCCTGGCGCTTTATTTGTTTCAGAAATTATACTCCTCCGGCTTCTTATCACGTCGATGTAACGTAAAATTTTCCCAATTGCCACACCCGTATCACCGTTTTCAATATGGCCTATGGTATTACGACTAAGATTTGCACGTACAGCTGCCTCGGCTTGAGAGATCTTGCAGGCAATCCGGCTCTGCGCCAGCACTATTGCCGTAATAGTGGTGACGAATACGGCATTCTTGAGCAGCGCCTCCAGTGGATAGCGGTGAACCAAGCGTCTGTTGACCATACTCACAGCCATTAATCCCACAATATTTACTACAAACAGCCAACCGTAGTGCTGCGGATAAACGCCGAAGTACGTGATGTACACAAAACGGATAGCTCGTGATAAAGGCGTAAGCCGCGACGTAATAGAACGCCAAGCACAGAGTAAACCGCATGTATTTGGCGTTGGATAGCAAGGCATAATAGTTTTGAAAGGCTCTGGTTACGGAGTCTTGTGAGGGTTTTTCAGCAGGTAATGTCTCAAGTAACCAGAATAAAGATATGAGCATTAATGTTCTGATAGTCGTCAGGATCATAGTTCCTAAAGCCATCATTCACCAAGTCAGTAAATTTATAGCATTATCGTTAGCGTATATTATTAATTAATGCATGCATTTTTTGTCCATAATCATTGATGTATTCTGCAGTGATTTGTCTGGGTAATCCTGAAAATTTAGAGAATATAAAGGTTTTCTGTGAAAATGGGTTCAGCATAAAATCGCTGTTTTCGGCGGCTAATTTCTGGTTGGATTGCGTTTCCAGCGTCATCGCAATTACCGAAAGATGAATGGGACTAGGATTCGAGCAGGAGATCTCTCCAGCATTAATTTTCTGACATGAAACCTGGGGAAAAACGTTTTCAGGCGTGCGGGTTATTCCTTCCGGGCGGTAAAACAATTTTATCTGAGTATTCATCGTAACAAGAATGCTATTTGCCGGAAGGTCCCCTTTTTTTTCTGGGGGTACTTCATACATATTAAACCAGAAGAGAGATTCCCTGTCCTGAGGCAGTTCTTTCTGGTTATAAATAATTCGGACGCCTTTCATATCACTCGGGGCCAGCTGGGTAATGGGGGGAATGCTGATAAATGGCACATTTGGCGAATCCGGACTACCTTCGCCTCTGTCAATCCAAGTCTGAGCAATAACCGGATAATCATTGGTATTAGCCAGCATCAGAGTCTGTTCCCTGTCCTGATGATGGTAAACAATCCGCGATTGTGACGGCATAATACCTGCATAACACTGTGCTGTGATAAACGACAGGAAAAGCAGTTCGCATTGTATTTTCATTGAATCTTCACCTGTACTGTCGCTGTCGCACGTACTTTCCCTGCTGTCACAGTTTGCCCGTTGATGGCTTTTAGCGTTGCAATAAAGTTATAGCTATAGTTGGTATAACCACTCTTAGAACTTCCGGTCGGCGTCGCGTTATTCAGCACAGGATACCAACCAGCACTCGCGCCCATATCGCTCAGAACATTGAGTCCGGACTGGCCTATTAGATTGAGAGCTGTATCAGGTGCATTGCTGTAAGCAATGGTGATCCCTACGCCTTTAGCCATTTCACTGTCAGTATAGTTATCAGACAGAAGCATACTGACGCCATTACTGCTGTTCACTAAGCCTAGTGCCTGAGCAGCACTGTAGGCGCCGTCTGAAACCTGAAAACCCAGAGCTGTCTGGGCGTTACTGGTTCCTGAGGTTGCGCTATCACTGCATTCAACAGTGACACTGAAAGGCGCTGTGGCTGTCTGCCCTGCTTCCAGCTGACTGATGGCCATTGTGGGTAACAGAACGACGGGAGTAACGCTGCGGGCGACGCAGGTTGGGGTATTGTAGAGAGTATTAACACTACGCATACCATACCCGAACCCATTATCCGCTCCCCAGAATCTGTAGTTATCATTGCTGTCTTCACCGATCTCATCGTGCCTCAGACCGGGTCCGACCAGCTGGATGTACGAGTTAGGCTGGGTACAGGAGTAGTTTTGTCCCGTCGTGGAACCATAGACAATACCTGAATTGTTGTTATTGTTGTTACCACAATAATATGATCCAGATGAGGTCCCAGGTAAGGTACTGACCCTGTATAGTTCTGCCTGTAATGGAGGGATATCCTGCAGCCGTATCTGTATTTTCCCGGCTGAAGTTTCAACATAGGTGGTGACGGGGACGGATTTCCAGTTTCGGGTCAGGACTACACCTGACATCGTCTGTTTGATCCCAACATAAGCAAAGTAGGTTGCATAAACATCCGACAAACCATCTGTGTTTCCAATATCATAATATCCGCCAACCCTGTCATCGCCATTGGTGGCAACTAGAAAATAAATACTGGACAGATCAGCTATATCACATGTCCACAAAACGGAGCTGGCAGAGGCTCCTCCATAGGTATAATTGGTCGGAGGAACCACCACACTGGCTAGCAGCGTGCCAACAGGGGAAAAATAGGTGTCATACAGGTTGACCTTCCCGAACGGTATCTGGGCTGTTCGGTTATCCTCGGTCTGTGAGACTCCCGACCTTGTGCAGCTTGCTCTCGCGGACAGTCCCATAATGAGCAAGAGCATAAGCAGAATGGCTTGAATCGGATAACGTTGTTTTATCATGATTTCACTCTTGTGCCAGGGGAAATACAGTGGGTTGTCAAATTGATCAAGGTATCTTTACTGTCTGCCGGTACGAACTGATAAGGCAGGGTGCAGTACTGATCCCCCTCTCCCCAGCGAACGGTAAGTTTGCCTGTAGGCTCAGAAACCCTGACATAAATTTGTCCGTCCTGTCCGGCAATACCTATGCTTTCGTTATTTTCATCATAAACCTGAGCCCCAAGAGGAATACTGCTGCCTGCAGGGACGATTGCTTTAATCAGCAGTGCTGTACCTATACGTGTGCGGAACACAACTTTAACGCTGGAACCGGCGACCGGTACAATTCGTTTCTGACTATCCAGCACTTCTGCGTTACCTTTCATCCCTTGCGGATCAATAGAGATATTATTGTAACTATAAGGTGTGACAGACGGGACGAGCGCATAGCCGTTACTGTCTATTCGGGTTTGAGATGAGTTGAACAGCCGTGCTCCCTCAGCCCCTTTAGCCTCAACCAATGCAAAGGTATCTCCCAAATAAGGGCCCAATGTCAGTCCGCCACTATGGGCAGCCAGCGCTCCTTGAGCATTCCCTGATACCTGCCAGTAACTATTCCCTTTGGATGCATTCAGGCCAACACTGGCCAGGGGCATACGTTTCTGCAGGCTACCCCCAACGGTTGTCTGACGACTCTCTTGATCTCGCATCAAATTCAAGTTGTAACTGGTTGTCTGGGCATCATCCATCATTCCTGACGCCGTAGTCTGATATTGTGAACCGCCATTATCGCTGTGATTATAAGAAGCACCAAGACTGACAGAACGAGGGCTATTCGGGAAGAGCGGTATGGAGAATGAGACAGCTGTTGCGGTTTCTCGTTTTCCTCCGGTATCGTAGTAACCCACTCGCTGGCGGGTCATGGAGATATTCATGCTCATTCCGTTACGAAAAGACTGGCTGTAACCGAGCTGTAGCTGAGTATCGGGAGAGCGACCGTCACGGTAATTCTGCATTGATCCTGTCATGAACACATTCCCGTAACTGTTCATATTCTGACTTAGTGTCAGGTCAAAGCGGGAACGCTGCGTACTGGTATAGTTCAGCCAGTCGGTACCGGACAGATAGTTATTGTTAGATCCCAGAATTTCAGTAAGCTCCCGATAACCACTGGTGGAGTAGCGGTAACTAGCTAGTGAGACCGTTGTCCCGATTTTTGCGAATGTTTTACTCCACGAGATATGGCTCATCCAGCCTTCTGTGGTGCGCTTGTCGGATAAAGTTGCACGGGAAAATGTTGTGTCAAGACCAATTGCCCCCAGTTCGCTGGTATAAACCCCCCCCATGACGCCTGCAAAATACTTCTGGGATAAGCGAATACCGCCATTGGCGGTGATAGCATTCGTCAGTCCTCGCTGATAAATGATATCAGCAAAGTTGGCTTCCTTCTGAGTGTTACGAGTCCGGCCCAGGGCCAGATTATAACGTGATGTACCGGAGCGAATAGATTCAGGAACGGCTGAAAAGGGAACAACAAATGTTTTAACGGTACCGTCTGCTTCCGTGATCTGAACCTGCAGGTCACCACTGTAGCTGGTCGGATAGAGATCGTTTATCTCAAATGCACCCGGTGGCACCGTTGTCTGATAGATATCCAGCCCGTTCTGACGGACAGTCACTTTAGCATTACTGGTGGCAATTCCTCGAACCACGGGAGCATAACCCCGCATGGATTGAGGCAGCATGGCTTCAGATGTCGCAAGGTTCGCTCCGTTATAGTTCATACCGGAAAAGAACCGACCATTGGTCACCAGTTGACCTCCCTTAAAATCACTTTGGATCGCAGGAATGGGACGCTGAACATAGCTACGGATGTTATTCCAGGAGGAACCTGAATGCTCACTCCAGGTGGTAGTACTCATCTGTCGGTACTGCCAGCCAGCCAGGTTAATACCACCATTCAGTGACAGCCAGGCGGAGTCCATGCTGCTGATATTGCTACCAGAATAGGAAACATGATAATAGTTGGCCAGATAGTTAATGAAACCGAGGTTGGTGCCTGTCTGGAAATTATCCGGATTAACATATCCGCGGGAACGAATATTAAGCGAAGCCTGAGGGACGGTTATTGACAACTTCAGCGTAGGCATGTCCGTTTTATCGACGGCGCCAGGGGTAATTTGGTCAAGAAAAAGACATTTTTTATTATTATTTTTTAGGTCTTCTTTAATATCTTTAAAAGACATATCGCTGATTAATGCCGGACTGAAACAGGGTTGTACGGTTTTTCCCCTGAGTTGATAAGATACCAGATAGTTACCAATAAAATTCTGATTTACATAAATATCAAGTTTATAGTCACCCGGAGCAATCGCTCCCGGTTGAGTCAGGTGAGCCAGAATAGCCTTATCAAAACGACCCCCTTTAAATAGCGAAGGGTCAAATACATAGCCGTCATCATCAGAAATGCTGTCGCCGCTCTTACTTTCAGCCTGTGTTGTGCTACTGAATATCAGGCTGGCTAGAAACAGGGTATTGAACAGTGTAAGAAGATACGGATTAACGGCTTTCGAGCAGTCTTTCTTTGATGATGTCGGTGCCATAGTCGTTTACCATCGTTAATTTTATTATTGCTCCGTCCAGAGAGCTTATTTTTTGTGTCGGCTGCCATTCTGTCGTGGACATGGGAGCCAGCATGGTGGGATCGGACAGGCGTATAGACTTCCCTGATTTCATGAACTGTGCTGCATTGATATTGATATAATACCCCGTTGGATTGGTGACTTTTAGCGCCCCCTGCTGGAGTGAAAAGTGCAGATCCTTATAGGCATCAACCGAATTTCCGGACAGGCTGTCCGGACGATAGAAAATTTTGACTCTGCTGGTAATCGCAATCGCCAGATGATTCTTTCCCTGAAGATCCGCTTTAATTGACGGCAGCTGAGTAAAGTTCAGATAGAAGACCGACTCCCGGTTTTGTGGTAGCGCAGCCGTACCATTGGCAATCAGCCTGACTGTCTGACCACTATGCGCTTCCATGCGGAAAACGGGTGGAAGCAGCACAAATGGAGCCTTCGGGTCGGGCTGATTATCCGCTGTAGTGAGTTGTAGCTGCATGATGTAGGGCTGCGGATCCGGATTGCTGAATTGGATAGTTTTTTCATGCAGACCTGAAGGGAATATGACCCGAGAACCTGTCATCACGACACTTGCCTGGGCATAACCTGTAATTATCAGGCAAAGAGCTGCCAGAAAGGACCGCGTTCCATTGTATTTTTTCATCGATAGATATCCCTAAAAACTGGCTGCAGACTGTGTATCCGCAGCCAGAAATCGACTAATTATAGCTGACAGTGTATTCAGCCATAGCGCTCACTTTACCTGCAGTGGCCGTACCGGTTGCATAATATTGGGCACCGAAGGTATGGCTGCCGGAGGTATCTCCTGCAGCAAGAGAGATGGTTGAGGCGGCAGCGGTTACGCCTGACAGATTGATAGCTGTTCCATTGGCATCATCAGTTTCAAGCAGCTGAATACCAACAAAGGTTGCGGCAGTGTCAGTTTCGGTATTACCCAGAATACCTGCAGAGTCAATCACGCTGTGTCCCAAGAAGTTCGTGGTAACAGTTTTCGCGCTAGTGACGCCTGAAGCACTACCTCCGCAATCAGAGAGTGTAATGGTGAACGGGGTGATGCCTGTCTTTGCGCCGTTTGCTGCTAAGTCGGATGCTTTTACGGTCGGCAGCAGGACAATAGAGTTGGTATCACCGTTGATGTTGATATTACATGTCTCATCCGTGACCTCACCCTGAAACGTAACGGTAGAAGCCGCCAGAGCAGAACAGGGAAGCACCATAATAGTAGCGACAGCAGCTAGTCTTTTAAATGTAAATTTCATAATAAGATCCTATAAATGAGTT
>Ga0256410_1000745_pt1 | contig 28597 bp, 26 predicted proteins | sample PhyWR1_FD_185983 | JGI IMG/M metagenome (GOLD analysis project Ga0256410, IMG submission 185983) | Leaf surface microbial communities from wheat plants in UC Gill Tract Community Farm, Albany, California, United States - DLSL W.R1 | ecosystem: Host-associated > Plants > Phyllosphere >... | reverse complement strand
CAAAATTTTAACTGGCAACGAAGAGTTCGCTCTTGCAGCTTAATCCGAATAAAGTAAGATTTCAAGCGCTTTCCCGAAGATAGTAAGGAAGCAAGATGTCTCACAAATGCTCTATTCTGCGGCGTTTGATTCTGGGATATAGTAATGCAGAAATAAGGTCTTGGAAGCTTCGGTCAAGATTCGAAAACTTCAGAAGCTAAGGTTTAAGTTGGGTGTTTGCTCTCTGTTTAAGCTCGAAAATCAATAGTAAAATAAGCATGTAGAAATCTTATGTATTGCTTGTTTGGACGAGGGTTCGAATCCCTCCAACTCCACTTAAAACCCTGTAAATTCCTGATTTACAGGGTTTTATTTTTAAAGGTGCTATTATAGGTGCTAGTTTTTTAATCACTAGATGATTAATTTCCAAGCCTGAATAGTGATAACAAACGTAACTTTACGATGGTAAATATTTTAATTATAAATAAATTAATCAAATATAATTTTCGAAAGAAATAATTTATAATTTTGTAGCGTTGAAAACTTTGAGTAAACATATCAGCTTTGTAATTTTAATCTGTCTGGGCTTTTTGCTTATACCAAGCACTACTTATGCTTGCACAAAAAAAACCACAAAAACAGATCTAAAGTCAGTTTCAAAAAGTCAGTTCCATAAAGCAGAAATAAAGGATTGCTGTAAAGCAAAATCTTGCAAAAGAGATAAAAACCATAATGATTGTAGTGGAAAATGTAAGCATAGTTCTTGTAGATGTAGCACTTTTTCATCTTCCTTGAGTTTACCTATACCGTTTTATTTAAAAAACGAAAATCAGTTTGTTGAAATTAAACAACAAAAATTCGATTTCAAGCAGGCCTACTATTCTTCAGGCTTTTCTTCCATTTGGCAACCGCCTAAAATAGGCTAAAATTATTTCTTTCAAGCCATAATTATGTCTTGTCGAAAACTAAAATTAGTTTTCGTAAAATTTTTGTATTCCTAATAATTTAAAATTTCAAAATGAAATCAATATCAAAAATATTGATGGTAATCACCGTATTACTATCAACCATAAACATTTTTGCCCAAATCAAAAATTCAAAAACAGAAACCGTAAAAGTATATGGTAACTGTGAAATGTGTAAAGCAAATATCGAAAAAGCAGGAAATTTAAAAAATGTATCCACTGTAGAATGGAATAAGGATACGAAAATGGCTACACTCAGCTATGATAGTAAAAAAACAAATCAGGACGAAATATTGAAACGCATTGCCTTAGCTGGTTATGACAGTGAGAAATTTTTAGCTCCAGACGACGTGTATTCAAAATTATCAGGCTGTTGCCAGTATGATAGAGAGCTAAAGCCAGTTGCCACAAACAAAGATGCTGTTATGGATATGAAAGCTAAACACGCAAACCACGACCCTAAAGAAATGGCTGTTACAAATACGGCAACCATTCAAAATGTTCCACAACTTAAATCCGTTTTCGATAATTATTTTTCAGTAAAAGATGCCTTGGTAAAAACCGATCCTGCTATCTCATCTGTAAAAGCTGTTGAATTGCTAAAGGCGATAAAAGCTGTAGAAATGACAAAACTCTCAACAGAAGAGCATACCGTTTGGATGAAAGTAATGAAGGATTTAACAGCAAATGCAGAAAAAATTTCTACCGCTAAAGATGTTTCAAAACAAAGAGAAACTTTTGCCTTACTTTCTAAAAATATGTATGAATTAACCAAAGTGTCAAAACAAGAAACACCTGTTTATTATCAGCATTGCCCAATGTACAACAATGGTAAAGGAGCAAATTGGTTAAGCAAACAAGACGTAATTAAGAACCCTTATTATGGGTCTAAAATGCTTACCTGTGGTAGCGTGCAGGAGATAATTGACAACAAATAAAGCCCCTCTATTATGGAAAATGAACACAAAATGCAACACAGTTCTATAAATGATGGACATAGTGGTAAACATTCTTTAGCAATGTACAAACGCTTCGCAATTATGGCGGTTATAATGTTTGCAGCAATGTATTTTATAATGTATGCTATGATTGATGGTTTAAATAATCTTATCCCAAACATTAATAATTTGTATATGACCCTGCTGATGGTTTCTGTAATGTTGATAATAGAATTATGGATAATGAAGGGTATGTATGAAAATAAGAAAATCAATTGGGGCATTATAATAATTTCTGCTGCGATAGGTATCTTTTCGTGGTTTGGGATTCGAGAGCAGTTATTTGTTGGTGATGAAGAATTTGTAAAAGGTATGATACCACACCACGCAGCGGCAGTATTAATGTCTGAAAAATCAAACCTTACCGATCCCGAACTGATACAGTTGCAAAAAAACATACTTAAAACCCAAGCAGAAGAAATAGAATTTATGAAGCAAAAGCTTAAAGAATTTGAAACAAATAAGTAAAAAATTATTCTTTAATAACTTTAAATATTATTACAATGAAAAATATATTTTTCTCCATCATATTATTGGCAACATTAGCAGTTTCCTGCAATCAGTCTTCCAATAAAAACGACAACGAGCAAGCTAATGATAGCACTGCAATAGCTAAAACGCAAGATTTGTCAGCAATACAAAATGATACAGTAAAAGCTGTTGCTTCAAAAGATACGCCTTCTCAAGAAGTTGAAAAACATACTGCAAAGGAGCAAGCGCAAAACTTTATTATCACACCAATTGTTAAAGATTATTTGGCATTAAAAAATGCATTTGTTGCAGATAATGATAAAGCAGCATCCAGTGCAGGCAAACAGCTCATTAGTACATTGAGTAAGGTAGATATGAAAACCATACCTGCAAACAAGCATAAACAATATATGGACATAGCTGAAGATGCCAAAGAAAATGCAGAACATATTGGCGACAATGCAGGAAAGATAGACCACCAAAGAGAACATTTCGCAATTTTGAGTAAAGATGTTTCCGACCTTATTACCTTGTTTGGAACTACAGAAAAACTGTATCAGGATTTCTGCCCAATGTTTAATGATGGCAAAGGTACTATTTGGATTAGCGAAGCCAAGGCAATAAAAAACCCTTACTATGGCAATAAAATGCTTACCTGCGGTTCTTTAAAAAAAGAATTATAAAATGAAGAAAGTATTAAAGATAATTCTGGCAACATTGCTGTTTATTTTTATTGCTATTCAGTTTTACCAACCTGCCCTCAATGTTAATAAAGGGCAGGTTTATCAAACCGATTTTGCAAAGGTTTATTTTGTTCCGACAAATGTGCAAAGAATTTTACAAAACGCCTGTTACGACTGCCATAGCAATAATACCAAAGATAAATGGTACGCTAACATTCAACCGATGGCGTTGTTAATGAAAAGACATATTGATGATGGAAAGGCGCAATTAAATTTTAGTGAGTTTGGCAGTTTAGGTAGCCGAAGGCAAATAAGTAAAGTGAAAGGAATGGCAAATCAAATTAAGGACGATGAAATGCCTTTAGCGTCTTATAAAATAATGCACAGCAATGCGAAGCTTTCAAAGAAGCAAAAAAAATTGATCGTAGATTGGATGAACAAAACAGCAGACAGCCTTTCGACCATAAATTAAAACAATGCGCAAAATAAACAAAGAAACCAAGCAGGGTTTTATAAGTACAAGTTTTTTTTAAATAAAAAAATTAATAAATGAAAAATATAACACTAATTATATTCATCCTTTCCGCATTTTTCCTTGTACAAGCACAGGATATGAAAGGTATGGATATGCGTAAAAATGAAAAGGTTCAGCAGGCAACTTATACTTGCTCGATGCATCCTGAAATTCACGCCAAAAAACCAGGCAACTGCCCAAAGTGTGGTATGAAACTGATAAAAGAAAAGGCTAAAGTGGTAATGCAGTCATCAAACAAAAAGAACGATGAAATGCAGATGTCCCCAAAAGAGCAGCCGAAAAAGGTGGACAAAATGAACAATATGTCTATGCCAAAAGAAAAGCCTCAAATCGTAAAAAGAATTGTAAACACAATACCGCCAAAAACAGTTCGTTACGATTTATATGTAACAGATACACTGGTAAATTATGCAGGTAAAGAAAAAAGAGCTATTGCCGTCAATGGTCAAATACCAATGCCTACACTTACATTCACAGAAGGCGATACAGCTGAAATTGTTGTACATAACCAACTAAAAGAGAGTACATCGTTGCATTGGCACGGAGTGTTTTTACCTAATAAAGAAGATGGAGTGCCTTGGCTTACACAAAAACCAATTGAAGCCGGTGCAACCTATACTTATCGTTTCCCGATTATTCAACACGGAACGCATTGGTATCATTCCCATTCCGGTTTGCAAGAGCAGATTGGTATGTATGGCAGTTTTGTAATGAAAAAACGTGATGATGATAAAACGTTTAGAGAAGGAATTGATGATTTACCAACTGTACCAATTATTTTAAGCGAATGGACAAATCTAAATCCGGACAACATTAATCGAATGTTGCATAATGCCAATGACTGGGCGGCTATTAAAAAAAATGCAACTCAGTCATATGTCGAAGCTATTAAAGAAGGTCATTTCACAACTAAGGTCACAAACGAATGGAAACGGATGTTGGCGATGGACGTTAGCGATGTGTATTATGACAAAATTTTAATCAATGGAAATAACTCTACCGACTTAAAAATGGTTGATGGCAAAAAGTTGAAAGCAGGTGACAGAGTGCGTTTACGAGTCTCAAATGGAGGTGCTTCATCGTATTTTTGGTTACGATATGCAGGTGGTAAAATTACTGTAGTAGCCAATGATGGCAATGATGTAGAGCCTGTAGAAGTTGATCGGTTAATTATTGCAGTTTCTGAAACTTATGATGTCGTTGTTACGATTCCGGAAGATGGTGTGGCTTATGAGTTTTTAGCTACCACTGAAGACAGAACACAGTCTGCAAGCTATTTCGTAGGAAACGGTATTAAGCAACTTATTTCTCCGCTCCCTCGTCTTAAATATTTTGAAGGGATGAAAATGATGAACGATATGATGAAGATGAATGGTGATCTGGATGATATGGGAATGAAAATGAGCTTGAACCAAATGGATATGAATGTAGTGATGTACCCAGAAATTACTGGAGAAGCAAAACAGAAGCAAGACCATAGCGAACACAATATGAATATGAATATGAATATGAATATGGATAGCGACCCCAATCGTTACAACGCAAATGCTTTAGGAGATATTAAGACCTTGAATTATGCAATGTTGCAATCACCTTACGATACTACGCTTCCAAAAGATGCTCCGGTAAAGGAATTAAAATTTACACTTACCGGAAATATGAACCGCTATGTGTGGAGTATGGATAATAAAATTCTTTCCGAAGTTGATAAAATACCTGTCAAAAAGGGTGAAATTCTACGTATTACCATTTATAATAACTCTATGATGCGACATCCTATGCACTTACACGGGTTCGATTTCAGAGTGATTAACGGTAAAGGCGAAAAATCTCCGCTGAAAAATGTGTTGGATATAATGCCAATGGAAACTGATACGATTGAGTTTTTAGCGAATGAAGAAGGAGATTGGTTTTTCCACTGTCATATCCTTTATCATATGATGTCGGGAATGAACAGAGTTTTTGCGGTTGACGACTATCAAAATCCTAATTTACCTGACAAAAAACAAGCATATAATATGTTGCAGCGCGAGAGTAATATGCCACACTTTATGGCGCAGAATGATTTTGCTACGAATGGGAATGATGGTGACGCAATGCTTCAGAACTCAAGATGGAGTTTAGGTACAGAATGGCGTTTAGGCTATAACGATATGCACGGTTATGAAGTAGAAACTCACTTAGGGCGATACATTGGTAAAATGCAATGGTTTATGCCATTCATTGGTTTTGACTGGAGATATCGTAAAATGGGTATGGATGAACACGAAACCAATTTATTTGGACAAAAAAATGAAAAAGATAAACGTAGAGCTGTAAGCTTAGGTTTTATGTATACAATGCCGATGTTGGTTAATTTTCAAGCAGAAGTCTATCACGATGGTATTGTTCGTCTTTCCTTAATGCGCGAAGATATTCCTATAACAAAAAGATTAAGAGCAGGTTTTATGGTCAACACCGATATGGAATATATGACCGAACTCAAATATATTATCAATAAAAATGTAGGTATTCGTACACATTACGACAGTGATATGGGCTTTGGTGTGGGCTTATCTCTCAATTACTAATTATGTTAAATTATACTATAAATTAACGTATTATTATCATTTAATATTTTTAAAAACAAGATCCAGCTCTAAGAGCTGGATCTTGTTTTTATATTTATATAGTTTAAAAAAAAACGTCTTTTCTTTAATAGCAATATAATGCAACTAATATCTTAACTCCCTAACGATCACTGTCATTTCATCAACTTTTAATTGTTCAAAATTGGTATATGATGATGAAGAAAGATATGATAATGCAAATCAGGAAAGAACTTAGTCCAGAATTTTACAATAAAAAAAATACCAACTCTAGTCGGTATTTTACTCATTTATAAGATTAAAAAATTGTTCAAGAGTAATTTTTCTTGCTTTGCATATCCTATAAAGTGTTTCAACGGGAATTCTATATGTGATATCACTTTTAATTTTTCTGATAGTACTTTCTTCAACATCGTGATTTTTAGCAAACGAGTTTTGTGACTTATTTTCTTTAAGCCAAGGAACTAACCAATTTTTAGTTATATAAGAACAGATTTTCTCGTTTATGTCAATCATATAACAAAAGAAATATTTTGTAATTGAAATACTACGGTCGTTCGACCGTAATTAATTTATTTTTGTTATATTTGCAATACAAGTTACAGTAATGTAATTTTGCGATAGTTCAAAAAAACATAGAAGCTATTGCTTAGATTCTCGATTGGAAAACTGGCACCTTTCAAAAAGCAACGAGTTGATAAGTAAATGTGCCCACGACTTCGGCGTGGGCTCACTTATCGTTGCTCGGTATGCCAGTACCTCCAGTCGGTAAGTTGAGTTCCACGCCTTTTGTTTTTAGTGACAAAATGTAATGAGGTGGCGATATGAATAGTTTGTCGAACCCATACAAAGATCTAAGCAGTTCCTTCCAGTAATAAATAGCTAAATCCGCTGCTTATGAAAAGAACAGACTCTTTGCCCCGAAAACTAAGCAATCTTCAGTTGTACGAACTGCTGAAAAAAGGCAATCCGACCGCTTTGGAACATATTCATCTGCGTTACAAAAAACTTCTTTTCTGGATTGGATGGCAGGTGCTTAAAGATGATTTCGTAGTGGACACTATTGTTCAGGATACCTTCCTTAAATTGTGGCTACACCGTGACACCATTGAAACACCTGATCATATTACTGGCTTTTTACGGTTTGTTATGAAAAGAGATTGTATATCTTATGTCACTTCGCCAAAGAATAAATTCAACCGTTTAGTTGCTTCTCTTGAAAGTTTTGAGAATTATCAAGATTATCTTGTGGGTTATGATCCCCTAACTGATAAAGAGAATCTCCTCAGTCACGAATCGGATCAGAAAAATTTCGATGAAGTCAAAAAGGTTTTACCCGTTCTGGATCCAAAAAGAAAACACCTGATCGAACTTTGCTTGGAATATGGCTTTCAGCACAAACCAATCGCAGAAGCAATGGGAAGCAGTATTAAAGACATCAGCAATGAGGTGAGCAGAGCTATAAATGACCTTCGGAAAATTCTTAATAGAAGTTCTTTTGATCAGCCACAGGAAAAAGCTCTCTATAATAAAGAACAGTCAGAAAAACTGAGTATTCAACAACTCGATATTTTGAAAAGAAGGTTTGAGCAGAAATCTTCATTTGCGGTTATTGCCCAAGAACTCAAATTACCTGAAAAGGAAGTGCATCGTGAATTTCTTTATGCCTATCAATATCTGCAAAATCAAAACTCTTCTGAAATACCTCTTTGAAATGGAAAAATCCACGATGACATTGACCCGAAGAATTCAGCTGCTGATAAATCTTCCTGCAAATGAACAAAGAGAGATGTGGGAAAAACTCTATCGGTATCAGAACCGCTGTTTCAGAGCGGCTAATTTTATCGTTTCCCATTTGTATGTTCAGGAAATGATCAAGGATTTCTTTTACCTAACCGAAGAAATCCAATACAAGCTTGCTGATGAAAAAAAAGATGAAATGGGAATATTTACACGTTCCAAAACAAATACAACGGCACGCTTGGTTTCTGACCGTTTCAAAGGAGAAATCCCTACCGATATTCTGGGAAGCCTGAACAATACTATTCAATCTACCTTTTCTAAAAACAAAGCCGATTACTGGCAAGGAACAAAATCGCTGAGAAATTTTAAAAAAGACATTCCAATTCCTCTTCCTATCAAATGCATCAGCAAAATGAAATATGATGAGGGAAAGAAAGCGTTTTGCTTCAATATGTTTGCAATTCCTGTTAAAACGTATTTGGGAAAGGACTACTCTGATAAGCGACTGATAATGGAACGCCTCTTAAGAGAAGAGATAAAGCTTTGCACATCGCAGATTCAGCTTAAAGCAGGGAAAATCTTCTGGCTTGCAGTTTTTGAATTTGAAAAAGAGGAAAACAATTTAAAACCCGAGATTATTGCAGAAGCTTCCCTTTCTCTGGAACATCCCATAGTGGCAAAAGCCAACAATGTTCGAATCAATATTGGCTCGAAAGAGGAATTTTTATATCGCAGGCTTGCAATTCAGGCAAGTCAAAAAAGGATTCAAGACGGTATCGCCTATGCCCGATCAGGAAATGGAGTCAAACGTAAACAAAAGGCATTGTATAAAACAGAGAATCTTGAAAGCAGATATGTAAGTCATCGGCTTCATTTGTACAGCCGGAAGCTTATAGATTTCTGCATCAAACAACAGGCAGGTACATTGATTCTGAAAAATCAGGAAGATAAAATTGGAATTGCTAAAGAACAGGAATTTGTACTTCGCAACTGGAGCTATTATGAATTGCAGACCAAAATAAAATACAAGGCTGAAAAAGCCGGAATTGAATTGATCATTGGATAGAAAAAAATTAATGAGGGTGCTTGTAAACCCGTAGGGTGAGGTCTTGAACACTCACCAAATACTCCAGTAGTATATACAACGGCGTGGGTTCTTTTTTTCAATCTATAAGAATGCCGAAAGAAAAGATGATATGGCTAAATCCAAAATACTCATCAATAAATGAAAATATAAGTAATACGAGATAATTACTATTTCATAAGAAAGGTTCAACAAATTGTTGAACCTTTCTATTTTATTAATCTAGAGTGAATAAACTTTTTAGTACAAATAATTTTTAACTAGACATATTAAAACTTCATCTTCTGAATTCTTACTGCATTCAGAATAGCTAATAAAGCAACACCCACATCAGCAAATACAGCTTCCCACATTGTCGCCAATCCGCCAGCTCCCAAAATCAATACAATTCCTTTAACAATAAATGCTAATATGATATTTTGCCAAACTATTTTTTTGGTTTGTTTTCCTATATTAATTGCCATCGGTATTTTACTTGGTTTATCATCCTGAATGACCACATCAGCAGTTTCGATAGTTGCATCACTACCTAAACCGCCCATTGCAATACCAACATCACTTAATGCTACAACTGGTGCATCATTAACACCATCGCCTACAAAAGCTACGCTTTCATTATTTGCTTTAAGTTCTTTTACTTTATTTACTTTGTCTTCAGGCAATAAGTCGCCAAAGAAATTTTTAATTCCCAACTTATCTGCAACAAATTTTACGACGGTACTTTTATCACCACTTAACATTGTGGTATTTATACCTAATGTTTTTAGTTTATCAATGGTAAGCTGTGCATCTTCTTTGATGCTATCGGCAATAGTAAGGTATCCTGCAAATTTACCATCGTAAGCAATGGCGATTAAAGTATAAACGATTGTGCCTGGATCCAAATCATAACTGATATTGAACTTATCCATCAACTTAAAATTCCCTACCAGTAGTTGTTTTCCGTTTACATTAGCTTTCAAGCCGTGTCCTGATATTTCTTCTGTGTTTTCTAATTTAATTGAACTGTCAATTTCGCCTACATTGTTATGAATAGCTGTTGCAACCGGATGCGTACTTTGGTTTTCCAAAGTATTTACCATTTTTAGGATTTCGTCTTTATTAAATTCTGGTTTCAATATTACTTCCTGTACTTTAAAAACACCTTCGGTCATTGTACCTGTTTTATCCATCACGACATTTTGGATATTCGCAATTATATCCAAGAAGTTACTTCCTTTAAACAAAATACCATTTTTAGAAGCCGCACCAATTCCCCCGAAATAGCCTAATGGAATACTGATCACCAACGCACAGGGACAAGATATAACTAAGAAGACCAACGCTCTGTAAAGCCAGTCTCTGAAAATATAATACTCTATAAAAAAGTATGGCAGAAAGCAGATCAATACTGCTAGTCCTACAACAATTGGTGTATATATTCTTGCAAATTTTCGGATAAAAAGTTCTGTAGGTGCTTTTTGAGCCGTAGCATTCTGAACCAATTCAAGAATTTTGCTCAACTTACTGTCTTCGTAAGCAGTAGTTACTTTCACTTGAGCGATGGTTTGAAGATTTATCATTCCTGCCAATACAGTTTCACCTTTATTTTTTGTATCGGGCTTACTTTCTCCGGTTAAAGCAGCAGTATTGAAGGATGCTGATTCACTTATTAATTCTCCATCTAAAGCTAATTTTTCACCCGACTTCAATTGGATAACATCACCAATCTTTGCCTGTTCTGCCTGAATTGTTTTCGGCTGATCATTTAAAAGAATGGTTACTTCATCTGGTCTTTGGTCTAATAATGCTTTAATATTACTTTTAGCTCTGGAAACGGCCAAAGTTTGGAAGACTTCTCCAACGCTATAAAACAGCATTACCGCAACACCTTCTGGATATTCGCCTATGGCAAATGCGCCAACTGTAGCAATACTCATCAGAAAGAATTCCGAAAAAACATCACCTTTTATAATGCTTTCCAATGCTTCTTTCAAAACCGGGAGACCCACTGGAATGTAAGCAACCGCATACCATAAAATTCTGACCCAATCTTTGAACCATTCCTGAGGCAAGAAATAATCCATCGCAATACCTGAAAATAAGACAATTAAGGAAATAATTGCTGGCAAAAACATTTGGAATGTACTTTTTTCGGAATCACTATGCTCGTGATCGTGACCATCGTCATCGCTATGTTGTTCTACAGGTTTGCTTTTTTTCGGCGTACAACATCCATCACCTTCAATTATTTTTTTAGCACCTGCGTCTTCATATATTTTATCTTCCTGCGCAGTTGGCTTTTTCTCAGGATGATTTTCTTGATTTATATTTTTATCTGACATTGTAATTTATTATTTGATTAATGTTCGTGTTCTCCGGAATTGCTCAATTTTGCATTGACAAAAAATGCCCCCTTTACAACTACTTCGGCATCTTTTGAAACTTTACTAACAGTCGTAACTGCAGTATAACCCATATCAGAAGAGCCTTTAACCACTTCTATTTTTTCAAAATTAATGGTTTTTGATTCTTTTTCTGGCGCTTTTAGTTCATCTTGATTTTCGCTTCCTTCTTCGTGATGCTCTTCAGGCTTTTTATCTGTTTTAATGAACACATAGTATTTGCTGTCGGCTTCTACAATCGCTTCATTGGGCACCGCAGTTGTTGTGCTTTTATCAAGACTTACGATTCCTGTGATGTTCATTCCGTCAATCAATCCGAATTTGTTTCCTGTGACTGAACAATGTACGGAGATAGTTTTGCTGTCGTTTTCAAACGATGAACCTATACTGTAAATTTTAGCATCGTATTCCGTTTCTGGATTGTTGGTCAATTTAAAATGAACAATTTGACCCACCATCATTTTAGGCAAATCCTTTTCAAAAACCTGCAAATCTAAGTGCAAAGAACCATTGTCGATCACTTCGGCAACAGGCGAGGAAATATCTACATAACTTCCTATCTGTGAAGAAATATTGCTGACCGTTCCACTGATTGGTGATATAATCACCAATCCTGATCGTAAATTTCCGTTGTTAATATTAGCAGGGTTAATTCCCATAATCTGCAGCTGTCTCTGTAATGACGCTCTTTGAGTTTTCAATGTTCGCAATTCTGCATCAGAACTTTGAAGGTTTTTTTTAGCTCCGGCATCATTATCAAACAATTCTTTTTGCCTCCTGTACTCCTGCTCAGCAAATGAAATTCTGCTTTTCACCGTCAGATATTGTTCCTGCAACTGGATATATTCCGGATTTGAAATCGAGGCAATCACCTGCCCTTTTCTTACATAATCCCCGATTTGTACATTCAGCGTTTTAATAATACCGCCATACATTGAAGTGATGGTCGCTTTGTTATTGTTTGGAACTCGTAATGAACCATTTGCTTTAATCGTGGAGGTCAGTTCTTTCATTTCCATTTTCCCCAAAGTGATGCCGACCTCCTTCATCTGTTCTTCAGTAAGGCTCGCAATAGTTTGCGGAGTTTCCTCTCCGTGTTCTTCGGTTTTTATTTCACTTTCAGATTCATTAGCAACCTCCTTTTTTCCACAGCTTATGAGAAAAATAAAGGCAAATGCAGTGTAAATGATATATTGTTTCATTTTATTTATTGATTAAAGAATTAATAGTAATGACAGATTGATTCACCTGTTGAATAGATTCCAGATATTTGAGCTGAATATTGGTTGCGGTCTGCAATGCAAAAAGATATTCGACATAAGAAATCTCTCCGGTTTTGTACCCGAGTTGACCTGCTTTCACAATTTTTTCGGCATTCGGTAATGCCTGATCGACGTAATATTCATATTGCTGGATGTCCTGTTGATATTGACTAAAAGCATTCTCCAACTGCGCTGTCAATTGTTTTTGCTGAAGTTTAGCATTTGATTCTGCCATTTGCTTCTGATAATCCAAAGACTGAATTCTCGCTTTAGTCGCTCCAAAAGTCAATGGAATCGAAACACCGATGTTAGCAACATTAAATCGGTTACCTGCATTATAATATTTTTCCTGACCATTTACTGTATGAAAACCGATAAGGGACTGATTTACATATCCCAAACTGAATTCCGGCAAGCCTTGCGATTTCTCCAGCTTCTTATTTTTTTCGGCAATTTCCATTTCCTGATAAAAAGCTATAACAGTCGGATGATTGGAAATTGCTGTGCTGTCCAAAACATATTCTGCTTTCAGTGGTAGATAATTTTTTGTGAGCGGAATCTCAATTTCATCATCTGTATTGAGCAAGGTTCTCAGATTTTTATAAGCGTTCTTCAGATAAATTTTATTCTGATTTAATAAAAGATTGATCTCTCCTTTCTGAGTTTCAGCTGTACTGATTTCTATTTTCTTGATGTCTCCTGCATTAAATCTCACAGTAGCAATCCTGATAAAATCCTGATACAAACTGTCGAGCTTCATCAGTTTTGTCTGATTGTAATGAAGGTATTCAATCTGATAGAAGTAAGTCCTCACCTGTTTTGCGAGTTCATTGGCGGTAATTTCTTTATTGATTTGCTTGACTTTAATTTCCTGAGCTATGAGTTCTTTTCTTGCTTTGAACAAAGTAGGAAACGGAATACTCTGAGAAATCGAAAACGACTGGTCAAATTTCGGACTGTTGTATTGTCCTAACTGCGCATTGAAATTCATTTTCGGAAGTTCATTGGCAGTTGGTTTTAAAGCTTCAGAAACTTTTATATCCAAATCTTTTGACTGTATTGAATAATTATTAGTCAGCGCTATTTCTGTTGCTTGTTCAACAGAAAGCGTTTTCGTGGTCTGAGCATTCAAAGTTTGTCCGAACAATAAAAATCCTAAAACAACAATCGTTATCAAAGGTTTCAGTTTGAAATTATTCCTTCTGTATTTTGTATTAAAAATGATGTACAACATTGGCAAAACAAATAGCGTCAGGAAAGTTGCGGTAATTAAACCACCAATCACAACGGTAGCTAAAGGTTTTTGTACTTCTGCTCCTGCTCCGGTCGAAATTGCCATCGGTAAAAATCCTAACGAAGCCACCGCTGCCGTCATCAAGACAGGTCTAAGTCTTGTTTTGGTTCCTTCAAAAACACGTTTCAGAATATCGGTTTCTCCATCTTTTTCCAATTGATTGAAGGTTCCAATAAGAACAATTCCATTTAAAACAGCAACCCCGAACAAAGCGATAAAGCCAATTCCTGCACTGATACTGAAGGGCATACCTCTTATCAGCAAAGCGAAAATTCCACCAATGGCACTCATTGGAATAGCTGTAAAAATCAAAGCAGCCTGTTTGAACGAGCGAAAAGTAAAATACAATAAGAAAAAAATCAGAAGTAAGGAAACAGGAACAGCAATCATCAGTCTTTTGCTCGCTGCTTGAAGATTCTCAAACTGCCCGCCATACGTGAAATAATATCCCGAAGGCAATTTGATTTGTTTATCCAATTTTGCCTGAATATCATTTACAACACTTTCCACATCGCGGTCTTTCACATTAAATCCAATCACAATCCTTCGTTTTCCCTCTTCCCTACTAATCTGTGACGGGCCGAGTTTGTAGCTAATATTAGCCACTTGAGAAAGCGGAATCTGATTTCCCGTGCTGGTACTAATCATCAGATTGTTGACATCATCAATATTGGTTCTGTGAAGACTATCTAAACGCACGACCAAATCAAATCTTCTTTCATTTTCAAAAACCTGACCTGCAGATTTCCCTGCGAATGCAGTGCTTAAAGTATTATTGACATCTTCGATATTCAATCCGTAGTTTGCCATTCTTGTTCGGTCATATTCAACATTGATTTGTGGAAGTCCGCTGATTCGTTCTATTTGCGGAGCAGTTGCACCTTCAACAGTTTGAGCAACCTTATTCACTTTTTCAGCATAAATAGCAAGAGAATCCAAATTTTCACCAAAAATTTTAACGGCAACATCCTGTCGAATTCCTGTCATTAGTTCATTAAAACGCATCTGTATTGGTTGGTTTTTCTCGAAGGAAACGCCGGGAATCAATTCTAACTTTTCTGAAATTTCATCTGCCAGTTCATCATACGATTTTTTCGTTTTCCAATCGCTTTGTGGTTTTAAAACAATAATCAGATCAGTCGCTTCCGGAGGCATTGGGTCGGTAGGAACTTCAGCAGCACCAGTTTTACCAACGACCATCTTTACTTCATCAAATTGTTTTATAATTCTGGAAGCCTGCATTGATGTTTCCACACTCTGGGTAAGTGAGCTTCCCTGTGGTAATATACAGTGAAATGCAAAATCACCCTCCTGCAACTGCGGGATAAACTCACCTCCCATTCTTGAGAAGATCACAATACAAACAGCAAATAAAACGACCGTAGCAGAAACAATGATATATTTCAATTGCAAAGCTTTTCGCAATAATGGTTGATAAAAGCTTTGCAACTTATTCATCATCTTATCAGAAAAAGTTTCTTTGGTCGAAACAGTTTTAGATAAAAATAAAGCACTCATCATCGGGATATATGTCAGTGATAAGATCAATGCTCCTAAAATTGCAAACCCAACCGTTTTTGCCATTGGTGTAAACATTTTTCCTTCTACACCGACTAACGTTAAGATTGGTATGTAAACGATTAAGATAATAATTTCACCAAATGCTGCGCTGTTTCTGATTTTGGATGCGGACAGGAAAACTTCCTCATCCATCTCCGACTGTGTAAGTTTTTGATTAGATTTTCTGAGACCTAAGTGGTGAAGTGTAGCCTCTACAATGATAACCGCTCCGTCAACTATTAATCCGAAATCTATTGCCCCTAAACTCATTAAATTGGCACTAACCCCGAAGACATTCATCATTCCTAGTGCAAAAAGTAGCGACAGAGGAATCGCTGATGCAACGATCAATCCTGCTCTGAAATTCCCAAGAAATATGACCAGAACAAAAATTACGATGAGTGCTCCTTCAATCAGGTTTTTCTCAACGGTATTGATGGCTCGTCCTACTAGATCAGATCTGTCAAGATAAGGCTCTATTAGAACATCTTCTGGCAAAGATTTTTGGATGGTGGGAATTTTATCTTTAATACGGCTAACCACTTCGTTGCTGTTGGCACCTTTTAACATCATTACAATACCTCCGACTGCATCTACCTGACCGTTGTATGTCATTGCACCGTAACGAATAGCACTTCCAAGGCGTACATCTGCAACATCTTTTATAAAAATTGGAACGCTGCCAGTTTTATTAACAATGGCTATGTTTCTAATATCTTCCAGAGAAGTCACAACCCCAATTCCACGGATGAAATAGGCATTTGGTTTTTTATCGATATAAGCACCGCCCGTATTCTGATTGTTCTTTTCCAGTGCCGTGAAAAGGTCTGTGATGCTGACTCCCATTGCTCTGAGGCGGTCAGGATCGACAGCTACTTCATATTGTTTCAGCTCACCACCAAAACTGTTGACTTCTGCAATACCGGGTGTTCCGTTAAGTTGTCTTCTGACAATCCAATCCTGCATTGTGCGCAGTTCCTTGGATGAGTATTTTTTCTCGCTACCTTTTTTGGGGTGCAAAATATATTGATACACATCACCCAAACCCGTGCTTACTGGTGCAAGCTCTGGTGTTCCAACCCCTTTAGGTATTTCTTCTGATGCTTGTTTAAGTTTTTCAGAAATAAGCTGACGGGCAAAATACACATCAACATTTTCTTTGAAAACAACCGTAATAACTGAAAGTCCGAATCTTGAGATGCTTCGGGTTTCCTCGATATCAGGAATATTTGCTATACTTTGTTCAATGGGAAAAGTAACCAACTGTTCCACTTCCTGTCCTGCCAAAGTGGGACAAACGGTAATAATTTGAACTTGATTATTGGTAATATCGGGTACAGCATCTATCGGTAATTTGGTGGCGCTCCAAACGCCCCAAACAATCAATGACAAGGTCATTATACCAATGACAATCTTGTTCTTGATGCTAAATTTTATGATTTTATCTAACACAGAATTTAATTAATTTTTAATAGAAATTGCTCATTTTGATTATTTGAATTAAAAAAATCAAACAGAAAAAATAGCAATGCGAATACTGAAAACCGAAAAGTTCTCAGAAAATTTTGAAACTAAATTTCAAAAATCGTTAAAAATTAAATTTTTGGAGGTTGCCAAATATGGTCGTAAACCTGATATGCAACATTATTCTTGTGAAAAAGAATTTTATTTGAATAATAGAAGTGAGTCTGTGAAGGTATCTCTAAAAGTGGCTCAATTTTAAACGCAGTAACTGTTATCTGACAACAACTGCAAAAGCAGAAAGGAGAACAGGCATCGTCCTTTTGCTGTGAATGAGAACTCTCAGATTTCATTGATAGCTGAGAGTGGTCAACTTCTACAGACTTGGTATTAATATCACTGCACGGCATTATTAGCAATGCTATGAAGTAAATTGTTAATATGAATCTCAAAAATTTCACTTGACAAAAGTATAAAATTTAATTATATTTTGAGTCTATCAGAATAATGAAAAAGTTTTTTGTACAAAATAATTATTAATTGATAAATGAAACGATAAAAAAATTAAAAAAACTATCCTCAGATATAAACACAACTATTTATGTCTTTCTCTGAGTTTCATTTAAAATTAATTATACCTATAATACTTTTGTTTCAGCCATAAACTAACCCTAACCAATAAAATTAAAACAGGTACTTCCACAAGAGGGCCGATGACCCCAACAAATGCTTGTGAGGAATGAATTCCAAAAACAGCTATTGCTACAGCAATAGCTAATTCAAAATTATTTCCAGTGGCTGTAAAAGCAATAGACGCATTTTTGTCGTAAGGTACTTTCAATGCTTTACTTATGAAAAAGCTGATGAAGAATGTAAGAACAAAATATATAATTAATGGGATGGCAACTTTAACCACGTCCATTGGTAACTCTAAAATTTTGTTTCCTTTCAAACTAAACATTAATACGATGGTAAACAACAAAGCATATAATGTAACAGGCGAAATAGCCGGAATAAATTTTCTATTGAACCAATCTTTTCCCTTCAATTGAATTAGAAAATAACGGCTCAAAAATCCTGCAATAAATGGTATTCCCAAATAAACAAACACACTTTCTGCAACATCTTTCATTGGTACAGCAACATTGAAATCTCCTAAACCAAGCTTTTGTGGCAACACATTAATGAAAAGCCAAACATAAAAACTATAAAACACCAATTGGAAAATACTGTTCAATGCGATTAGCAGAGCTGCATACTCCCGATTACCTTTTGCCAAATCGTTCCAGACAATTACCATTGCAATACATCTTGCCAAACCGATCAAAATCAGACCGATCATATAGTCTGGCTCATCTCGCAGAAAAATGATTGCCAGCACAAACATTAAAATAGGGCTGATAATCCAATTGAGTAGCAAGGACACCGACATTACTTTTTTGTCTTTAAAAGCCATTGGTAATAGAGTGTAATCAACTTTTGCCAAAGGTGGATACATCATTAAGATTAAGCCTATTGCTAAAGGAATATTTGTTGTTCCGACAGAGAGCGAGTTTGTTACATTAGAAATATTAGGGAAGAAATATCCCAAGCCAACACCCAGAACCATTGCTAAAAAAATCCATAGGGTAAGAAAGCGGTCGAGGAATTTTAATTTTGGTTGCATTTATTAGTTATTAGTGAGTTGAGCGTATTGTTCCGCTGATAATAGATTTTCAGTTTCTCTTAGGTCTTCAATTGCAATTTTGACTATCCAGCCATTATCAAATGGATTAGAATTTACAAGCGTTGGCACTTTTAAAAGTTGCTCATTGGTTTCAATTATTTTCCCTGAAATAGGCATAAATAGATCGCTGACAGTTTTAATGGCTTCTGCAGAACCAAATACTTCGTCTTGTTTGAAATGATGATTCACATTCGGCAAGTCAACATATACGATTTCTCCTAATTCGTTTTGTGCGTAAGCAGTGATACCGACAGTTGCAATATCGTTCTCAACGAGAACCCAAGTATGTTCTTTAGAATAATATAAATCTTTTGGTAGTTCCATTATATTTTGATTTTAAAGATTAATAGCCACGTCTTAGATTTTCTGCGTACTCGTTTGGAAGAGGGCTGTCTTCGACTGCCTTTGCAGCCTTTTCAAAGTCATAGTCGAAGCGGATAAATTCTACACTAATACTTTCTTTACTCAAAACAGAACTATTTTCATCAACTGTCAACATCACATAACCTCCTCTTATATCGTTGTCTTTTGGCTTCCCAACAGAACCGATATTCACTGCGTGACGGAAATGGTCTTGTCCATCGATACCCGAATTTAAAACTCTGTAATATGGCTTGTGCGTATGTCCAAAACACATAATGTCGGCATCGGCTTGTTCCATAATACGAAGCATACTTTTTTCTTCACGGTCTTCGAAAAGATATTCGTTGATTTTTCTCGGACTCCCGTGTACCAAAAGCAGGTTCAGTTTGTCTTCGTTCAATTGAAATTCTACTTTTATATGTGCTGGAAGTGTACGCAAGTAAGCACGTTCATCATCTTTCATCAATGAATTGGTATAAGAAATAGAAATGTTCCCGTTGTCCTTCTCAGCGTCCGTCTTGTAAGCGCAACCGCATTCATTGCTCATTCTCCCAATGCCAAAATCGTAGTTGCCTGCAATGGTTGGTATTTTTCTTTTACGGATTTCATTGACCACTTCGTTTGGCCAGATATTATAACCGACTAGATCTCCCAAACAATAAATGCTGTCGGGATTTCTTTTTTCAACATCTGCAAAGAATGCTTCTAATGCAGGGAGATTAGCGTGAATGTCGCTGAACAATGCAATTTTCATTTTTATTGATTTTTAATATTTATACTATTTTTAGCAACATCCCCCACCTGGTGTGCAAGAATTGCCATTATTTACATTAAGTTCGGATAAGTTTTTCTTTTCTTTTTCTGTTGGAATCCCACAAGCGTCCTGTGCTAAACAAGCTGTAGTTTTACTTTTTAGAATAAATGTTTTTCCATTGAATTCTAAATCATATTTTCCTATAGTATCACTTTGATATTCAACTTCAATATCAAAATCTTCGATTCCTAATTTATCCTCAGAAAGTTTAATAATGTTGAGTAATTTGTTAGGCTTCAATCGATGTTCAAAATCGTCGGCATTCCAAAGCTGAAAATTCACAACCTTCTCTGAACGGATGACACCTCCACAATCAATAAAGTTTTTATTAATCATTCCGACTTCTGTAACGTGAAAATGTTCCGGAACAAAAGCTCCATTTTCTAATTGAAATTCAACATTTTCTAATGTTGGCAAAATTTGTTTTACTTCTGATAATTTCATAATTGAATCTTTATAGTTTAAATGCAATATTGCGATATATTGAGGTAAAAAAATGCTTAGCAGCATTTTGATTTGGTAACGGTTTGTACTATTGCGGTAAAGTATGTGTTTAGAATTTCGATAGTCTTTTCGTCTATACAATAGCAGATAGCATTTCCGGAAATGTTACCTTTTATAATTCCTGCGTTTTTCAATTCTTTTAAATGTTGTGAAACAGTGGGTTGAGCCAAAGGCAATTCGTTCACGATATCGCCACAGATGCACTCATTAACCTTCATCAAATACTCAATAATCGCTATTCTGGCAGGATGCCCTAATGCTTTTGCAATTGTTGCAATTTGATTTTGTTTGTCTGTAAAATGTTCTGTTTTAGTAGCTCCCATAATTTCCGTAATTATATATCGCAATATTACGATATATAATTTACTTTGCAAAATATTTTTGTAATAAATTGCATAAGGAGAAAACATACAAGTTAAATTAACAAAGAATTAAAATAGTCAACTCAATGTATTTTCCCATTTTTTTCTTAATTTTCTATTCAAAATAATCCTCTAACTCAGTGATAATCTTCTATTGATTTTCCTTACTAGCTTTATACCCATCCTTAAACCTTAGAAAATCTTCTGCTTTTTTGGGATTATTTCTAATCCACAATTGCATTACTTGTGTATTATCGTTCAAAATATTGATCTCATTTTCATCGTAAATTTTTTTTCCTTCACCAGCAATTTCTCTTAGAATATCTTGGCGTAGTTCACTTTTGGCTTTGATGCTCTCTTTATACCAATTGGTTGCGAAGTAGATTGAGGCAATCAATACTAAAACTGCAAAGACAAAAACTCCAATCCCGCACCAAATAAATTGCTTCTTCCATTTTATATTCTTTCCAAAACCTTCCAAATAATCTTTAGCTTCTTTTGAAAGAATTGTCTCTATATGAGTGGGAATATTGGCAATGAATTCATCTCTTTTGGTTTGCTCTAATTTAAAAAAGACTAAAGTTTCACTACTGATCGAACATCCTTCTTCCACGCTGATCTTTATATCGTTCAATAGCAACGTGTGTTCTTCAATTGCAGACTGAAGTTTGATATTTTGTTCAATATTTTCCATATTTGATTTAATCACATTTTCTAAAAGTTCCATTCCGTTACTTTTAAATTCTTTATTTTCATTTTCCATATTTAATTTTTTTAAATTTTTATTATCGTCTCAATTTTCGCTTCTTTTTCCAGAGTTCATCTTCTTCCTGAGAAACATAGGTTGGATTAAGAAGGTCACCTAATAATCCTCCTGCAATTTCTATTAAGCTTTCATTTGTTTCTGATTTAGAATGAGTACTTACTTCATTATTTATATTACCTTGATTTAACAATTTTACCAGATTACCAAGATCAGAATCTATTGCAGACAGAGAGAACCCAAAATTTTTCCTAAAAAAGAAGCCGTTTTTCTCTTGACTACTATTAACTTTATTTATCCATAAATCTTGAATTTCATTTTTTTGACCAGCTTTATATTCTCCTTTGTATTGGATTTTCACAGAAAATCCTTTCTGTTGTAAATTTTCCCGAAATACCTTTAAGTTGTCAGCATTTTTTTGTGCTTCCCTAACTGCTTTTTTCATTTCAAATACAGATTTTATTTCAGAAATTTTCAGTTGATTTGAGATTTCAGATAATTTGTAACCAGCTTTATAGATCCTTTCAGTTTGAAAATTTTTGTTTTTTTCCATCAGAATTCGCATTCCCGAAATTCCGTCCTTGACATTTGAAGACAATTGAACTTCAAAACCTTTTTTCTTCATTTCTGAGATGAGACCATCAAAATTATTTTCTGACCTAATAGCTTCAGTCAAGCTTTTCAGCATCTCAGCTTTTTTTTGAATTCCAATTTCTATATCAGTCAACAATCCTCTTTCTTTGCAAACTTCTCTGACAGCATCACCAAATCTCTTTCCGATATCGTGTGATTTCACAGTGCACTTTCCCGAAATATCAATCCTGTTTACGACAAAATGAATATGCTTATGTTTTGTACTGTTGTGAATATCCAATCGGTACTGATTTTTGTTTGTCACTCCAATTTTATCTAAAGCTTTGGTGGCTATTTCTGCGAATTCTTCATCCTTCAATTTTCTACCAATTTCGTCCGGTTGAGAAATGTAACCCGTCAATGCCCATTTCTTTACATTTGGGTTTCGTTCAGAGACGGTTTTCATTTCTGAATACTGACCTTCCGGAGTTGAACTTAAAAGACAATTTGACGAAATCATTTCTGCTGTTCCTTTGTCGTTTCCATTATATTCCAAAGCGATTTTTGATATTGCTCTTGTCGTTGCGGAATTATTCATTTTTCGAAGTATTTGAATATAAATATTGATGAATTAGTTCGATCAGATTTTCAATTCTCAATAAAATTTCTTTCTTATTTTCAAAAACGTTCCATTCCCGATTTCGTAAAAGGTTGGTTATTTTTTTGAAATGATTTCCAAATTGAAGTAAGACCTCATCAGTTTGAAATTCATTAATTTTGAGTTCTCTTTCGAACAAAACATTCCGTATATAGGTTGATAATTTTAGCGAATTTTTTTCTTGTTTTTGAATGAGAGTTTCATATTCAGAATTGGTCATTCTTATCGAAATTACTTTGTCTAATTTTTTGTTTTCTTTTGTTTTTAATCCGCCTTTCCGACCTAATTCCTGGAAATATTTTTTTCTTTTTTCCTGAGCGATTTTGGCTTCATTTTCTTTAGTGGCTTCATATATAAATTCTTGTAAAAAATCTTTTTCCATTGTGTTAATTTTAATGTATTTACAAACATTTCTGACGATAGGAAGAAATCAAAAATCCCAATTTTGAAATCAGCGGATACGCTTATTGTAAACTTTGGGTACTTTTTGCACTAACCTACCACCATATTTTACCTATGTTTATTTTACTCACCTTCTCCTTTGTCTGACTTGTCTTTCAGGTGATGGGTTTTTGTGAATCATCCAATCATTTAAGTCTTTAAAATCTGAATATAAAACCCGACAATCTTCTGCGTTTTTGTTTTCATTTTTAATCATTTCAACCGCACGATTTCCCGCTTCGTCATTGTCAAAATAAAGCTCAATATTTTCATAACTATCAAGTGATTTTTTAATGTTTGAAATCATCGAAACGGAATTCAAAATGAGATAATCGGCAGGTTCTTTTTCTAAAATATTCTCTACATTTTTAAAGGAAAGAAAATCGAAAAAACCCTCAAATATCCTAAGTGAGTTTGATCTGTTTTTTATCGTAGATATATCTTTTTTACCTAAACAGATCTTTGAATATTTATTGCGAATTTCATAACCGCCAGAGTCGTTTTTGAAACCAATTCCGAAATAGTTTTTATTGTTCATTCGGTACTGAATTTCGTGTAAGAACTGAGTTTGATTTCCGACTTTTCTTTCTCTTAAATACTCCAAAAGTGCAGGATGTTGAATGTTCCTTACATCAATTATCTCATAATTTTTAGCAGGGGTTTCTGACTTGTTATAAGGAATGTTTTGCCTTTGAAAAGAAAAACGATTCTGATCTTCTGCCCAATTCAAAACTTCACTTACTGAAGTGTTCAAATATTTTTTCATAAAGTCTGTATTATTCCCGCCTACACCTTCTGAATGAAGATACCAAGCATTAATTCTTTTATCCAATTTGAAAGAGGCTTGTGATTCGTTGGCAAAGGGGTTGAGATACCAAGCTTCTTTTTCATTTTGTTTCGTAGGAAGGTGTCCGAGAAAAAGGAGGACTTCTTCCAACGATATGCTGTTGAATTGTTTGCAGTTCATTTTGTAATTTTTAATATTTTTATTATTAATAAGAGTTGTGCGAGAGGTTCAAACGGATGGATATAGTTTTGAATAATTTTTGATGAATTGATGAGAAAACCTTTTAATTAATTGAATTATAATATCTTATATCCTCATCAAACTCTCATCATCTCATCAAAATTGAAATATCCTTCTCATCAATCTCTCATCAAAAATCAAGAGTTTAAAGTTTGATGAGGTTTTTGATGAGATGTATCTAATTGATTTTATTTTCATTATCAATTAATTCATCATTTCATCAAATTTTTGAAGAATAAAATTCCTTTCTACTGTAAAATATCTACCTATTTTGTTCTGTTGGTAAAAACTTCCGCTATAATCGAGATCGTATTTGATGTAAGCCAATGAATTGTTTTGAGGTTCGAGTTTCCAGTTTTCTTTCAGCAGTTTCCGGACATCGTTAACTGTCCAATATTGTTTGCTGAACATTTTGCCAAGCATATTGAAAATATCCTGCGGAACGAAATGAATATTACTGTCTTCTGTATTTTCAAAAAACTCATATAAAAGCTCGATGATCTTAGATTCCAGTTTATTGTTATTTTTCCAAACCAATTTCTGAAGGGCTTTTGTTCTGATCTGGGAATCAGTGAACCACATCCTTGTCTCCTTACGGCTGTGAAAAGGTCTTTGTATTAGGTAACGGAGGAAATAGGGAATCTCCTTGTTTAGATTGTGGAGGAATTCAGTGTTCTCGCTTTTGATTGATCTTACTTTGATGATCCAGAATCGGATCTCATTTTCATCAATCTGAATGAAGTTATCTTCATTATTGGAACAGAGAATGAATTTTCCAAAAAATTCCACTTCTTCACGATCTTTTCCTTTTGCCTCCTTCTTGTCTTTATCAGTCGTTGAAAGATATTTTAATCGTTCTGTAATTTCCTTTTTGTCAAAGAATACTTCATCAATAGCAACTATAAGCATCGATGTCCAATCCGAATTAAACTGACTGCTGAATGAGTCACCTTTGATGTAAGTCATATTCAGTCCAAAAATGGATTTCAGCCATTTGATGAATGTAGATTTCCCTGTAGATCTTTCCTTGCTTACAAGGCAAAGAATCGGGAGTATCTGTGTTGGATATTGCAGTAAGATCTTGATATAATCCAATCCTAATTCCAACTGTTCTCCGAAAATATGCTCCATAAATCTAAGTGAAAATGGAATCTTATCTAGTAGGGTTCTTTGCTCCAGTGTCTCTTTAATCGGCTGGTAAGGAATCTCATTGTAAACATTATAGAATCCTTGGATAATTTGTTGGTATTGCAAATGGGATGGGATACAGCAGAAACCGTCATACTTAGGAACTTTGGAGACATATATCTTTCCGTGATCGCTAATAATGGTCTCACGATTCCATCGAGTCAGTATCGAGATTTTATCTCCTGAGATTAATGGTTTCTCAATAGTTTTATAGTAGGTTGTCCCTACTCTTAGATATGGGATTTTTTCGCTCATATTTTATTGGTTTGATTCCGCATAGGAAATACGGAAGGGTGAATTAGAATGCTTGATAAATAAAAGTCTCTATCTATCTTCTATACTTAAGCGATTTGACTTCGTTTAAAGCATCCATCAGATCAAAATGGTTGACCCTGTAGAATCTTCCTATTTGTTCCGCCTTAATGTTACCTTTTAAAATATGTGAGCGTACGGTTTGATAATCGAGTTTTAGAATTTCTGAACACTCTTTGATAGAGTACAGTTTCTTTTTCAACTCGATGTCAGGTTCTTTTTTGAGAGAATAGAGTAAGTCTTTCACTTCCCCTAATTCGTCGAGAATGGTTTGGAATGGATTTGTTGTCTGCATAATCTGATATTTATTTGCAGACAAAATTGTATGATTGGAATAACTAATGGTGCAATTCTACTAAATTGCGTAAAGTTTAATGCTTGATATCGAATAGTTTACATAATTCTTGATAGATACCTTCTTCAAAATCATTAGGTTTCACAGTTATTGCCCGTGAAAATGTTCCTTTGTCAAAATTGGTATTATATTCATTTTCCATCGCCTCAATTATAGTGGTATCTTGAAAATCAGGATTAATAATATGATTGTCTTTTAAGAATCGGTGGATTCTTATGAAAGAAGATTTTTGATCTACGATTAGGTTTTGATTTTCGTCGATGAATTTTTTACCTTTCAGAAAAGAAAGAAAGATTTTAGAGCTATCTTCCCCAATCATAATATCTGATAGTAGGATTTCTCTTTTTGTTTTGCTCTCTAAAGCAAAATATAGAAAAAGTGTCTTTTCAGCTCCATTCAAAAAATTGCCCTGTAACTTCATTAAGTTGCTTGAGCTTAAGATACTTAATGATTCTTTTCGATATTGCTCTAAACAATATTCGATCTTCTCTTCAAAGTTGTGATTTCGGGAAGTATCTATATTTTTGAAGTGGAAACTGAAAAAATTCTCTAACTTTTCATATCGAATAAGAAACTCATTTCTTTTCTTATGAGTAAGACTAATTAAGCCGGATTTTTGTTGGGCTTTTTCAATTCTTTTTGTCAACATCTTTGAAATTCTCTCACCTTTGATCCAGTAAAAAATCATCATAGGATAACCCACAAATTCTTCCCAAAAATTCCAACGTCCATAAAGTTTCTTTGAATCCATAATCTAAATTAATGATTATTTAAAAACTTCATTCATATAATTGATTTTATCTTCTTCGCTTGGTCTATAGTACGCATTGAACACTTCTAAGCTAGTATGACCAGTGTAGCTCATAATAACTTTATCCGGAACTCGTTTATTCTTCATTATAGTGATGAAACTTCTTCTTGCAGTATGTGAAGAAATTCTTGTCCAAAATTCGGCTTTCTGGTCTACCAACTCATCACCGTATTTCATAGTCTTTTTTATTTCATCAGTAAATTCTAACTTTTTAAAAACCTCCTTAATATATTCATTCATCTTTTGGTTTGTAATACTTGGCAGATTATAATCATACTTTTCGAGTATTGATTTAGATATACTGTTTAAAGGAATTGCTAAGTTTTTAGATTTACTTTTAAGATCAATTACTCTAATAAAATTACCTTCAAGATCGCTCTTTGAGATTGTACTATAATTGCCGAACCTCATTCCTGTAGTGCAACCAAAAACAAATAGGTCACGAACTTTTTCCAATCTTTTATTTTTTGTAAGATCGTAATTGTAAATTAGCTCAACCTGTTCGTAGTTCAATGCGATTTCGTCAGTAATAAACTTTGCTGGTTTCTTGAAAGAAACGAAATCATTATTGTAAGTGTATTTCTTATTTAAAGCCCAAAGCAAAAAAGTCTTTAGAAGACCAACATTTCTATGCACAGTATTCGCTGAATGCTTCTTTTCTTCAATGCAGTATTTAAGAAATTTGTTGTACAGCTTATCATCAAATTTTCCGAGAGTAACTTTGATTTTACTATTCTTCTCAAAATCTTCAAGTAAAGTTTTATTACATTTATAACGCTTTAGAGTAGAGTTTGAAATTGAATTTCCTGTATAATCATTCTCCTTCTCATCCAAAAATTCCTGATATATTCTAAAAAAATCACTTTTAACAGTAATTTTCTTGAACTTTTCATCAAATCGTTGTTTGAGTAAATCTACAGTAAGCTCTTCGCTTATATTTTTATAACGATTTACTATCTCAGTAAAAAAACTACTGTACCTATCAAGTTGCATTTCAGACTTCTATGAATTTCAGCTCGCTTAGTTCTTCCATTCAAATCGTTCGGTTGCCTATTTTCAAAGTCCCATTCAGAAGGCATAATTTTTTCACCAGTAGAATAGATAAAATTTTTATTTTCACTATTGAAAAAAGTACGGAAGTAAATGAGGGTTTCCTTAGTTTCACTAGGCTTCTTAAGTTTAAAAGTGTAATTCATTGGGTGCCAGTTTGGGTGCTACTTCTTCTATATTTAGATATAAAAACTAATTATATTCACATATACAAATATAGTTAAAATACTGATAAATAGCATACTTACATATTTTAAGTTATGTTAAAATATATAAGGTTCGAAAACCTCCAACTCCACAACCCAACAATTAACTCACTGTTTTTCAGTGAGTTTTTTTTATCATGAGGCAATCTTCACGGAATAACTTTAAATTTAAGGATTAAATTCAAATTGATAATCTGAATTTGAGAGATTATGTGACATATCTCAAATAATTGGAATCACAATAAAGAAAAAACCCTAAAACATTGTCTATAAATGAATTAGGGTTTACCAGTGAGGTGCCTAGCGGATTCGAACCGCTGTAGATGGTGTTGCAGACCACTGCCTAGCCGCTCGGCCAAAGCACCGTTTTGTTTGGTTTGCAAATTTAGTGTTTTTTTTTAAATTTCAAATTTTAAACGGTTTTAATTTAAAAAAGT
>Ga0256410_1000741_pt1 | contig 28636 bp, 30 predicted proteins | sample PhyWR1_FD_185983 | JGI IMG/M metagenome (GOLD analysis project Ga0256410, IMG submission 185983) | Leaf surface microbial communities from wheat plants in UC Gill Tract Community Farm, Albany, California, United States - DLSL W.R1 | ecosystem: Host-associated > Plants > Phyllosphere >... | reverse complement strand
CATGGCCTGGTTCAACGCGCTGATCGGGCTGATCTTCCTGGGCTTCATGGTGGTGGGGTTCGCCTACTTCCAGATGACCGCGCAAGACCGCGCCGATGCCCCGGCGGATGCGATGTTGACCGGGCTCTGACCTACTGGAGGCGGAACGGGCCTACACTGAACTAGTAAGAAAGCCCGTTACTCAAAGCAGTTATTACCGTGGGAAAACTCTCCCACGGCAATCTGCCTCAAGGAGAGCCTTATGCCGTGGTATGCATGGTTGATATTAGTAGTCGCCATCGGGTCGATCGTCGGTGGACTGATGATGCTGCGTGACAGCGCCAACAAAGTGGAACTCACCGACGAACAACGCAAGCGCGTGGCCGAGCGCAACGCCCAGGCGGATGCCAAGGACGCGCAGGATCGCTGAACCTTGGGTTACTCCCAAGCCGCCTTGGCAATATGCAAACCGTGCTGCCCCTTGTAGGCAGCACGCTCAGGCTGGCTCCAGCCCTTCAGCAGCTCATCCTCCAGCTTATAGATCTCAACCCCCAGCGGGCGGCACACCGTCAGCGGATCCTGTGCATCCGGCCCCCACATCGGCAACGACAGATCCCCGCCCGGGCACGTCGACAGCGCGCACAACACATCAATTTCGGCAAAAAACTCCAAGTAGTCGCCCTTTTGTGCCGGGCAGGCTTTCATGAAGTACATATCGTCGTGATTGAGGCCCGTGCACTGGAAAATATTCAGCACGTCATGCACGTCGAATTCAGTCAGGCCGTGGGGTAACACCGCGCGCGTCAGGTTCGAGTGGCAATGGTGATGGAAGTCTTCACCGGTGAGCATGCGGTTCACATAGGGATCGCAACGGGTACCGAGTAAATCGTGCAGGCGACCGCCGTGCTCATCGATACCGTAACCGGCCAGGCTGTCGTCGGTGATCGTCACCAACGGCCGCAGAAAGGGCAGGTTCGACCACAAGCGGTCATGGGTACTGACATGCGCGCCTTGCAACTGACGCGTACGCGCCGCCCACAAACGCTCGCGTGGGTCATTGGCGTTCCACACATTGAAGTCACCCACCTGTGGCCCCACCGGCGTGGTGACCCGGAACACATGACCGGCCGGCACCTTCCACGCCCTGCCCGTGCGAATCGGTACCTCGAAGCTTTCAACGAGCGTGCGCTGGTCAGCCCGATCACGGATACGCTCGTAGAACGCCGTATCCACCTGCAACGCCGAACCTTTGCTGACCTGGTAAGCGGCCGGATAGTCTTTGTACATGGTGCAAATCCTCAATCAGGGGTGGTTGAACAAGGCTAACGACAGGCGTTCCGAATCATCCAGGTACAGGCTCATCGCCTCCCCTGCAGCCGGTTTATCCTGCTGGACCAATAACGTGTAAATCTCGCGATCACGCTCCAACCAAGGCGACTGGAAGCGTTGCTCGTCGGGCGCAGCGCAAAACACCAGGCGTAGCTGGGCGATCACCTGGGCAAAAAACTCATCGAACAAGGGACTGCGCATCAAGCTGACGATTTGTTGGTGAAACACCAGGCTGTGAGTCGCGACCGCACGCCAGTCTTCGCGCTCACGGGCCAGGGTGGTGGCGTCAATGGCGTTTTGCATACGCGCGGATTGATCCTCAGCCAGAGGACCGCTTTGGGCGATGGCCTGCAACTCCAGGGTGCGACGGACCACAAACAAATCACGCACTTCCTCTCGTGCCAGCCGCCGGACCATGACGCCCTTGTTGCGCACATAACGGGTCAACCCTTCCTGGCCCAGCCGGTGCAGTGCTTCGCGGATCGTGTTGCGCGAAGCGTTGTAGGCTTTTACCAGCTCCACTTCGACCAACGGCATGCCCGGCAAAAGCCGCCCGCCGATAATGTCGGCACGAAGCTCCAGCGCAATCTGGTCGGCTAAAGACAAGCTAAGCGTCATGGTTACCTCACGATTGTTGAACAATCCTCTACAGACAGGTAATCACTTTTCATGCCAATTCCACCGCCTAGGCCGTGTGTGTGAAACGCTTCGAGTGGGTTAACCTTGACGCCTGTCACCGAGGCCGCCCTATGCGTTATTCATCCGACCATAAAGCCCAGACCCACCAACGCATCATCAAGGAAGCCTCCGTACGCTTTCGCCGCGACGGAATCGGCGCCACCGGCTTGCAGCCGCTGATGAGGGCACTGGACCTGACGCACGGCGGGTTCTACGCGCATTTCAAATCCAAGGGCGAGCTGCTGGAAAAGGCGCTGCTGGCCGCAGCTGCCGAGTTGGATGCTCATTGCGAAATGCTCTTCAGCCAGGAACGGCCACTGGAAGGGTTTATTGATAGCTACCTGTCGGAGTGGCACCTGAACTCGCCGGCTGAAGGCTGCCCATTGCCGACCATGTCTTCGGAGCTAGGGCTGAGAGGCCAGCAAAGTGCGACGACAGATGCGGTGCTCGACGCTCGGATCCAGCAGATTGAAACCGCCCTGGGCGATAGAAAGACCGATGCACAAGGCCTGGTGATGATGTCAACGCTGGTAGGTGCTTTGGTGCTGGCGCGAGGCGTTAAAGACAAGGCACTGGCGCGACGAATCATGGACGTGGTGCGGGCCAGCGTGAAAACCCAGGTTTCAGAAACTGAAAAAGCCGGTCAGTGACCGGCCTCCCCTTATTGGCTTAGTTGATTACAAGCCTGCCGCGGTTCTTCTCTAGCAAAGCCTTGCCAATCCCCTTCACTTCCAACAACTCATCCACCGCCGTGAACGGGCCATTGCTTTCGCGGTAGGCAATGATCGCCTTGGCTTTGGCAGCACCAATGCCGAACAAGTCGCGACGCAGGGTTTCGGCGTCGGCAGCGTTCAAATTGACCTTCGCAGACTGCTCAGCCATGGGCATCTGGGCGGTGATAGGAGTGGCTGCTTCAGCCTTGATGGACGGGGCTGCGGTGGTGGTGACGGAGAGAGTGGTGAGGAAGGCGAAGATTAGGGAGGTGAGGTAGGTGTTTTGCATTGTGACGCTCCATGACATGCGTAAGAGAAAAGCAGCTTTTCCGAAGCTGCTTTTCTAACTTAGGCGATGGTGGGGATTCGTCAAAAATGCTTGAGTAACAGAGTGTTAAATCAAGGCTCAAGGCGGCGTTGTTGGTAGATCCAGTCGACGATTTCACCGTCCGGAGAGTAGCCACTCACGGTGTCACGCAGTAGTTGGCGGACTCGGGTGTAGTCATCCGCGTCCACTGCGGCCAGCAGCTCGGTCAGCTTGCCCTTGAGCACGTCCCAAGAGAGATAGTCCTCGTTAGCACTCATGATCATCGGGTGCTGGGTGGCGACTACGTTGTCGCCAATGAGTAACTCTTCGTAAAGCTTTTCGCCGGGGCGCAGGCCGGTGAATTCAATGGCGATGTCGCCGTGGGGATTCTTGTCGGAGCGCACGCTCAGGCCGGAAAGGTGAATCATCTTCTCAGCGAGCTCAACGATTTTTACGGGTTCGCCCATGTCGAGTACGAACACGTCACCGCCCTGCCCCATTGATCCGGCTTGGATGACCAATTGCGCGGCTTCGGGGATGGTCATGAAGTAGCGGGTGATTTTTGGGTGAGTCACCGTGATGGGACCACCCGATTTGATTTGTTTGTGAAACAGTGGGATCACAGATCCGGACGAGCCCAGCACATTGCCGAAACGGACCATGGTGAACCGGGTTTTGTTGACGCGGGAGATATTGAATTTGTCGCCAAACATCACCGGAGCCAACTCGTGACTCAAAGCTTGGAGGGTCAACTCCGCAAGACGCTTAGTACTTCCCATCACATTGGTTGGTCGGACAGCCTTGTCAGTAGAGATCAGTACGAAGTTGGCCACCCCTACCTGTAGCGCCGCTTGCGCAGTATTAAGCGTGCCGATGACGTTATTCAAAACGCCCTCGGCAATATTGTGCTCAACCATCGGTACGTGTTTATAAGCAGCCGCGTGATAAACCGTATCGACTCGCCACGTCTTCATTACGTCCAACAATTTGGAAGGGTTGCGCACAGAACCGAGGATCGGTAGCAGTCTGACTGGCAGAGACTCCCGAGTTACGCGTTGTTCAAGTTCCGACAGAATGCTGTAGAGATTGAACTCGCTGTGTTCAAACAGCAGCAGCGTTGTCGGGCGCAAAGACAGGATCTGGCGGCAAAGCTCAGCACCGATCGAACCACCGGCACCGGTCACCAATACGCATTGCCTCCTGATACAACGTTCCAGGAGTTCGCCTTGAGCAGGAACTGCATCACGGCCCAACAGATCAGCAATATCGACCTCTTGGATGTCATCGACTTTCACCCGTCCGCTGGCCAGGTCCATAAATCCGGGAACGCTGCGCACGTGCAGGGGAAACCCCTCTAGGAAGCTAAGGATTTCACGGCGTCGACCTCGGTTGGATGAGGGAATCGCCAACAGGATCTCTTGCGCGCCTGTAGCGTCGATCATCCGCTCGATATGCTTGGGTTTGTAAACTTGAAGACCAGAAATGACCCGATCGGTAATACTGCCATCATCATCGATAAAAGCGACAGGGCGCATCAAACGCCCCATCCTCAGTGCTGCGACCAGTTGATTGCCAGCCGCGCCTGCCCCATAGATAGCGACACGCGGCAGGCCATCTTCCCGGCTGGTAAAGGGCACATGCTGTGATGCGGAAAACCAGTCGCCAAGGAAATACTGACGCATGGCTAAGCGAAGCCCGCCAACCATAATCAGACTAAGCCACCAATATATGAACACAATTGAACGCGGGACAACGTGTACCTGATTGCTGTTCCAATACACCACAAGCCCCAGTATCAAGGCCGACAGCGTGACGGCCTTAAAGATTGCGATGAGGGCGTCGTTGCCGAAGTACCGCATGACTGCGCGATACATCCCAAAACGAATAAACAGCGGGATAGCTACTACGGGCGCCGCGACAAACAGCCATAGATGGTCTCGAAAAGGAGTGGCCATCTCATCAATGCCCAACCGCACGATAAACGCCAGCCACAGAGCGGCCCAAACGACCGTAATATCGGTAGCCACTTGAATCAGCCGTTTGTTGCGACGCGGCAATCCCACCAAAATCGCCCGTAACCTATCCATAATCCCTTCGTCCACCTAAAAACGTTCCTGTATTTTATGACTGCACGGTCAGGCACTGCCTTGCGAACCGTGAGCCTTTTCCAGTGCGCCCGCATGAAACTTGACCGCCAGCGCAACCAAAGGCACATAAGCGATGATTACACCTAAAGCACCGTCCAACCCAAGCGTGACCACGCATATCGCAACCGGCACCAACCAGAACAGATTCAGACCTGCAACAGCGAGCGTGACCGACAAATGACTGCCGTAACGCCGGGAGGCAAATTGATACGCGTGGCTGCGATGAGCCTCGTAGACCTTGTCTCCCCGCACAAGGCGGCGGATCAATGTAAAGGTCGCGTCGACGATGAATACACCCAACAGAATCAACCACGCCCATAGCAACTGAGAGGATGCCCAAGCAGCCTGGATTGAAAAAATACCTAAGATTATCCCCAGAAACCCACTGCCGGCATCCCCCATGAATATTCGTGCTGGTGGGAAATTCCAGCAGAGAAAGCCTGTCACTGCCATCACCAAAATAAGCGGTAGTAGAACCAGGCCTGTATGACCGCTCAAGGCGTAAAGCAGGCACATACCCAAGCATGCACAAATGGCTTCGATGCTAGCGATACCGTCGATTCCATCCATGAAATTATACAAATTGAGCATCCATACCAGATAGAACGCGGCAAGAACACTGCCGACCCAGCCTGAATTTAATGTCAGGCCAAAGAGTGCTAACTCGGGCAGACCACCCAACCAGTATAGCGCCCATGCCGAAGCACAGAAGTGCCCCAATAAACGCCACCGGGCGGCGATATGCCCGTGGTCATCCATGAAACCTATTATTGCGATCAATGCTCCCGCTCCGCCCACGGCCATCAAAGTTGGAAAAGACACCTCTTGTGTCCATCCAACCAAAGGCAACGCCAAGAGGAAAGACACCACTATGGCGACCCCTCCCCCCCTTGGCGTGGGTACAGAGTGGGAACTACGCGCAATCGGAATATCGATAATGCTGTGAGCTAAGGCATAGCGCCGCAGCGACGCAGTCAATAGATACGACAAAAGAGCGATAACGGCTATAAGCCACCAATAAGTCATTGTTTTTTATCACTCATATACTGTGTTGCTACTGCCTTGAGCGCGTCGTCCACTGACACTGGAGGTGTCCATTGCAATAAGGTTTGGGTCTTCTGGATGTCAACCTGCAGCGAGCCGCAAAGCCTCTGGGATAAGGCGCCTTTACCAACAAGCCTCGCGGCACTGCTGAGCATCCAAGCGGGAACAGGCAATAAACGCGGGGATTTCCCAAGCGCTGCCGCCGTTCTTCGCAGTAACTGCGTCGTGGACAAATCCTCACCATCGCTCACCAGAAATGCCTGGTTTGCAGCAGCGGGATGGCTGATAGCTGTGATGATGAGATCCACCAGATTGTCCAGCGCCACCAGACTGCGGCGATTATCGATAGCACCAAAAGGCAGCGCAATGCCCTTGTCCAGCCAGCGCATCATATTCAAAAAGTTAGCTTTGACTCCCGGCCCGTATACCAAAACCGGACGGATAATCACGACTTCCATGGCAGTGCGATCTGCCAATTCAAGCAGTCCCTGCTCAGCTTCAAGCTTGGAAATACCGTAGGGATCGCTCGGATTCGGCCTGTCATCGGACATGTAGGGTTTACCTGGCTGAGTCCCTTCCCCGTTTACCTTGATGGAGCTGATGAAGACAAAGCGTCGGACGCCAGCTTGGGCGGCTTGCTCCGCAAGATTCAACGTACCCTCCACGTTGACCTTGCGAAAGGCCGCCAATGGATCAACCTCGGTATCGCTCATGACATGAACACGTGCCGCACAGTGAACAACTGCGTCGATGCCGGCTAGGCTTGAATGCCAGTTTGCGCCGCCGAAGGAATCAAATCGAACGATATCCACATCGCTATTAATAACAGTGGATTCATTGCGTACTGCGGCAGTGACGCGAACGCCATCCTTGATCAGGCGGCGCATTACCGCACCACCGACGAAACCGGTCGACCCGGTCAAAAAAACAGAATGCGACATCACAGTCGTCCTTTACGCAAGGTAGCATCACGAAACAGCTGTTCCAGGCGAGCCAAGAGAGTGGGCTTCGAATAGTTGGCGAGATAGTATTCACGACCAGACCTGCCCATGCGAATGCGCTCACTCTCATCGGTGGTCGCCAATTCGAGCGCAATCCGTGCCAGTGCAGTCGCATCCCCGGATGGGCAAGCGAGCCCGGCACCGGAAGCCTGAATAACATGCGCCGCCTCGCCATTGATCATCCCGAGGATAGGTTTACCGGAGGCGAGGTAAGCCTGAACCTTGCCTGGGATGGTTTTCTCGAAAACATCATTGGTCTTTAGCGAGACCAACAGTGCATCAGCACATGCGAACAAGCCGGGCATCTCCTCCAAAGGATGGCGCCCCAGCAGCAGGACATTGTCCAGGCAACGTGACTTGACCTGGTCCGCAAGCCAATCACTCATACGACCATCGCCCACAATCACCCAGCGCACCGCTACAGTGCCCATCAAAGCCTGGGCAGCCTCGATCACAGCGGGTAGATCTTGGGCTTCTCCCAGATTGCCCGCGAACAACACGGTAAAAACCGATGGGTCGTGCTTAAGCAATGTTGAGGGCGTTGGCGTGGTCGTTGAAAAATCGTCCTCTGCCCAGCTTGGAAAATAGACGAGTCGATGCGGCTCGATTTCCCGAGTGCAATAAAGCTGCACATTCTCAAAAAAACCGTGGGATTGAAGCAGCAGGTAGTCCGCACGATTGTAGATCCAGGAAACTACTCGCCCTACGCAGCCCAATAACAGGGGCTGACGCAACACGCCAACGGCACGAAGCGTTTCAGGCCATAAATCCAAGACCCAAATGAACACCGGTGCTTTTTTCAGGCGACCAATGATGACCGCTGGAATCGCCGCCATGATGGGCGAGACCGCGTACACAAAAACTGCATCAAACTGCTTACCGCGAAGCTTCCATACACCCAGCGTGGAGGCCATGGTGAAAAAAGAGAAGTAGTTTAGAATCAGGTTGATGCTACGTTTACGTCTAGGGAAAAGAGGTACACGTACTACTTCCGCTTCGCCGTACCGAGAAAAAATTTGCGGATCTCGACGGTAATCCTCAAACACATCTCCCTCTGGGTAATTCGGGAGTCCAGTCAAGACCGTGACGCGATGCCCTTTCTCACTGAGGTCACGTACCAGATCATTGATACGCATATTCTCTGGCCAGAAGTACTGGCTGACGACCAGTACATTTAACTTCTTTTCGTGCATATCAGTACTCAAGCACCGTAACGCTTCCAGACGACTCGATTTACATAATCGGTATAACTGTGCAGGATGCGAGCGACCTTGTCCGACACATTAGGCATACTATAATCAGCCACTAGACGCAGCGTTCGAGTCTCGCCACGGGCTTGGCTCTCTAGTAATTCAAGCCCCTGCAATACTCGGACCGACTCAAGTCCCACCATCATCACTGCGGCCTCCTCCATGCCTTCGGGACGCTCGTGTGCTTCGCGAATGTTCAGCGCTGGGAAATTGAGTATCGAAGATTCTTCACTAATAGTACCACTGTCGGATAGTACTGCCTTTGAAGTCATCTGCAACTTATTGTAGTCCTTAAAACCCAAGGGTTTAAGCAACTGAACACCGGGATGAAACACAATGCCAAGTGCATCAACCCGCTTTTGAGTTCGCGGGTGTGTCGATACGATTACCGGAAAATTATAATGCTCTGCAACCGCGTTAAGCATGGAGACTAATTTATGAAAATTATGATCAGAGTCAATATTTTCTTCTCTATGCGCGCTAACCACGAAAAACTTGCCAGATTCAAGTCCTAAACGCGCAAGCACATCGGACTGTTCTATACCAGATAAGTAGTAATCAAGCACTTCGAACATAGGGCTGCCGGTCTTGATTACCATATCGGGAGGCAGCCCCTCTCGTAGGAGATAATCACGGGCAATTGTGCTGTAAGTCAGGTTTATATCAGCGGTATGATCGACGATACGACGATTTATCTCTTCCGGCACTCGCATATCGAAGCAGCGATTACCTGCCTCCATGTGAAACGTTGGAATTTTACGGCGCTTGGCGGGTATCACTGCCATACAGCTATTAGTATCGCCCAAAACCAACAACGCCTCCGGCTGAACTCGCGCCAGAACCTTGTCCACGGAAATGATCACGTTACCAATGGTTTCAGCTCCGCTGGCACCTGCGGCATTAAGAAAATGGTCAGGTTTACGGATTCCCAAGTCCTGAAAAAAAATCTCGTTCAGCTCATAATCGTAATTTTGCCCTGTATGCACCAGAACATGGTCGCAGTGAACGTCCAACGCCGCTATTACTCGAGATAGACGAATGATTTCTGGTCTTGTGCCAACCACTGTCACTACTTTTAATTTCTTCATTAGGCTTCTCGTATCAGGGGCACTCATGATTAAGTCCCAACCGGCATGGCATAAGTATCAGGGCGCGCACGGTCGAATATTTCGTTCGCCCAAAGCATCACGATCATCTCGTCATCACCTACGTTGGTGATGTCGTGGGTCCACCCCGGCACAGTTTCAACAATTACCGACTTTTCGCCACTGGTGAACAATTCGTGAAATTCGCCAGATTCGATGTGTCGGAAACGGAAACAGGCACAACCCCGAATCACTAGGAATTTTTCAGTTTTAGTATGGTGATAATGGCCGCCTCGAGTAACACCTGGATGTGCCGTAAAAAAAGAAAACTGCCCTGAGTCTCGGGTCTTCAGCATCTCAACAAAAACGCCCCTAGCGTCGCCGTGCTGCACTACGTCGTAGGTAAAGCATTCTGTCGGCAGGTAGCTAAGATACGTAGAATACAGGGCACGAATCAGCCCAGTTCCCACAGCCTCGCTGATCATATTCTCACGACTGTCGCGGAAGGCTTCCAGTTGAACAGCTAGCTCACCCACAGTGATACTGTATTGAACCTCAATATCAATGAACGGCCCCCCCCCGCCTCGCCCGTCCAGTACAGCCAGAAAAGCACTGATTACGTCATCGATATAAACGAGGCTTATACACGCGTCGGGATTGTTTATATGAATAGGCAAACCCCGAGCAATATTATGGCAGAACGTCGCTACCGCAGAGTTATAATTTGGTTTAGCCCACTTACCGAAGACGTTCGGCAGGCGAAATAGATACACAGAGCTTCCATGCTCCGAAGCAAGTGTCTGCAAAGCCAACTCGGCGGCGCGCTTACTAGCGCCATAAGGATTATCCTGCGTTGCCTGACTGGACGACGTGTACAACACAGGAATCGCTCGGCCGCTAGCCTTGACTGCCTCGCAAAGACTCAGTGTAAGCTCGGAATTGCCCGATTGAAACTCTAGCGGATCCTGCGGTCGGTTTACACCCGCTAAATGGAAAATGAAATCCGCTTCGCTGACTTTGGCGTTTAGTACTTCAAGATCATCGCCACGACAAAATGTCAGAACATCCACATCTGCGCGCTCTCGCAAATGCACTATGAGATTTTTACCGACAAAGCCATTCGCGCCAGTGATCAGGACCTTCATATTTATTCCTCAGGAGTCACATCTTCGCCGCGCGCAACAGCGTGCATGAATTCCAACTTTAGTAACAATTTCTGCATACCTTGGACGTCAAGGCGCTCGGTGTTATGTGAGTTGTAGTCCTGCATGGTAGAAAGACGCTCTTCCCCCTGCTCCACAAACTTGCTGTAGTTCAAGTCGCGCAAGTCTGGCGGAATACGATAGTAATCGCCCATATCTTCTGCACATGCCATCTCTTCGCGACTAAGCAACGCTTCGTATAGTTTCTCACCGTGGCGAGTACCTATTACCTGAATCGGGTGCTCAGGTTTGCCTAGCATGGAAGTTAGCGCCAACGCGAGAGTCCGCACTGTCGCGGCTGGTGCTTTCTGAACAAACAAGTCGCCGTTACGTCCATTTTTAAACGCATAAAGTACTAGGTCCACAGCATCAGACAAAGTCATCATAAAACGCGTCATATTGGGGTCTGTAATTGACAGTGCATTTCCTTTTCGAAACTGCTCGATGAATAGCGGGATCACCGACCCCCGCGAAGCCATTACATTTCCATATCGTGTGCCACATATCACCGTACGGGTTTCATCGACATTACGTGATTTGGCGACCATTACCTTTTCCATCATTGCCTTGGATATACCCATAGCATTGATGGGATATACCGCTTTGTCAGTACTCAGGCAAACTACTCGACTCACGCCGTTCTGGATAGCAGCCTCAAGTACATTATCGGTACCATTAATATTGGTTTTGACTGCCTCCATTGGATGAAACTCACATGAAGGCACTTGCTTCAGAGCGGCAGCATGAAATATATAATCCACGCCGCGGGTAGCATTCAGTACGCTCTGATAATCACGCACATCACCAATATAGAATTTAAGTTTAGAATTGACATATCGCTTACGCATGTCATCCTGTTTTTTTTCATCACGACTAAAGATTCGAATCTCAGCAATGTCTGTGTCCAGAAAGCGTTTCAGTACCGCATTGCCAAAAGAGCCAGTGCCGCCTGTTATCAACAGTTTTTTTGAATCAAACATGCGTGCCGCTCCTATCTAGCTTTTCTAAATGCAATTTCTGCCCAACCTCGTCAAACCGCCATTTTAGGTGTCGAGCCGGGTTTCCAGCAACAACAGAAAACGCTTCAACGTTTTTAGTGACCACTGCTCCTGCCGCTACAATCGCGCCGTCGCCGATGCTGAGACCATTGAGAATGATTGCCCCATGACCTACCCAAACATCACGGCCCAACGTCGTAGGCTGCCATGCATCCCTCCCACCGTCACGCATTGTGATACCAGGGGAGGTGAATGCATGATCCCCCCCAACTATGGCGACATTATTAGCTAGCATGGTAAACGCCCCCACTGTGATATCCCCATCCAGATAACACCCTGCGCCGACGTAACAAAAATCGCCAAGGCTCACCCGCCGCGGGAACACAAACAAGCGCTGTCCAAGACGCACTCCTTTGCCTACGCGTCTAAAGCGATAGAGAGCGCTCAGCTGAAACGCTGTGTAGAAAAAAAGCAAAACTTTCTTAATCAATTAGTCACCTACGCTTGGCATATGCCTAGAGGCAGCAGACCACCAGGCGTCTTCCTTAATCAAATTCTTAAGCTTTTCGGCCAGTGTCTCATAACGATATACCAATAAATCCTCTCCAAAGTAGATCTCTGGAAGAAAAGACGGTTCATCGCACACGAGGATCGGTCCATATCCTTGTACATCGTAGAAAGCTGTCGAGTTGACCGTGACAAATATCGGACGAAAAGCGCTAATAGCAGCCCAATCCTTTATACGGACCGATCCGTGCGATAGCCCCGTGGGCGAACTATTGGGGTGGACCTTAATAAAAAAAGGCACTTCTGCTGAAGAACAAAAATTTTCCAAGATTTGTTGAGTTCTAATTAACGCGTTAGATTCGGCCACACAATTGAAGGCTAAAAAGTTCTGATCCAACAACACAACCGCAGGTGGGAGAAAACGACTCTGGTCGGCTGAAGCCAATGGCAATTTAGTATTCTTACTTTTACGCAAGCTCGGCTTTAAACCGGAACAACGTTGATGGTAGAACGCAGACTGCGTTGCATTGACACCTTTAAATTCACTGTACGCTACATGAGGTGAGTAAAGACCAACGCCATGCGCAGTATTTATTACTGTTACACCAGCTTTTATCAAGCACTCGTACATTGCTATCGAAGCCACCTCAAACTCATCACTGGTGTAGATAGTCCTAACACCCTTGCTTATTAGCTCTTGTGCATAGCACTGAAAAGCAGAAGTCTCAATACGAACAACAGTGAGATCTCCTTTGTCTTTCGCGACCAAAAGTTTCCACAAGCCAGAAAAACTATACGGAAGGCCAGAAAACCGAACCTTTCCACCACGTTTCTTTATAGATCTAAAAAAACGGAACTGTCTAGACATACCAAAGGGAAAGGGATAAAGAAGCAAGCTTGAACTGAAGACCTCCTTAGAATACATCGCCTCAGTCACATCCACCCACCCCCTCACGACAGATGGCGAAATCTGGACGCGAGATGGAATGAGCCGAAACAAGCGATTAAGAATGACCTTCATCGCAATGGAGATTCTGGTCGCTTTCTCTATATAGGCGTGAGGCGCCCCGCCCAAGCTCCGAAACACAAGAGAATCGGTGCTCACAAGATTCTGCAAAACCGCTAAAGAATCGTCAAACGCGCAAACTTCTACAACATTATCGACATGTTCTCTAACATAATAAGCAAGTGCAGCAATGTCTTTAACCCTGGAAGACTTCAAGGCATACAAATTCACCAAAACCTTATGCTCAAGACGGTCAAGATCATGCACACGCGCCAGAAAATCGCAGACGTCGTAAAACAAATCAGTTTGGAATATGCTAAGGGCGAAACCACCTCTTATCTCATCAATGCGGACAACCGTCCCATCTAACAACACACAGTATTCTAGACTCACTTCAGGCGCCCTCATTACGCTTAATACCTATCAGCAACGCAGAGTAAATCATCAAAATATGCGGGTGCTTTAAAAAATTCTGAAAAAGTGAAGGGATCAAAAAATACAATACAAATGGTGCAACCACCCATAAATACTCCTTATTAATATTACGTCCAAAAGGAAGTATCAGAGCAAGAAATATTAAAAAACCTAGCGCCCCCTGACGGACAAGAATATCTAGATAGGTATTGTGAAAGGAAGCCGCGCCGAAATTACCAACACTTTCATCCAGCAGTACTGCACCACTCCCTAAAACCGGAGACGCTTTAATAAGGTCCACGGCTGTTAGATAGATCTCAGCACGGTCAGAAAACAAAAACATCCGAGCGAAAAACTCGCTACTCAAATCAATAGTGGGCAGCAAGAAGATAGCGAGGGTAGCTAACAAACCTACACCTGAAGCCAGGAAAATCAAACGTGTTCGCCATTCCATTTTCAACACGGTAAAAATCATGAAAATTGCTACCGCGAATAGCGGAGTTCTCGAGGTTGTCATGAACGCTGCCATAAGGCAGAAGATTGCCCATCCAGGACGACGCTCTATGAACATCCCGATCAAGAAACCTAACGCAAGCATAAACGCCAAGAAATTAGGCCAGTCGGGGAAGTATCGGACGCCCCACAGTCGATATTCCGGAAGCGAAAACATATCCAAACCCGCTTCATAGGGACGCTCAAAGAAAAAGCATAAGAAAACAAGAATAGCTACGGTACAGACACCAGCAAATAAACCTTTATAAAACCTCTGAAGATCGGGAATTAAGCTACCAAAAATAAAGAAACTGTAGAACAGAACAGATCCTATAATTTGGCGCTCACCAATATAATACCCTGAAAGTCCAACATAGCTGGAAATCAATGCACTCAGCATCGCGAGAATTATGAGAACTAATACCTTCGATGATAATTGATACCTGCCGAATATAAACATTAAGCTGAAGACACTGAAGGCTACCCAGTAATACGGAACATCCGGATAAGCAAACGGAAAAGCAAGGAAAAATCCGGCCAACCACGAAGCAGACTGAACAGTGTATGCGGGTGCAAAAGCGATCGCACTTCTCATGCACTATACCTGCATCGAGCAAAAACGTAAGTCGAGAAAAACAGCAATGCGAACGAAACGCATGAGACCCAGGATGCCACAATCGCGCCATATAATGGTACTAAATACCAATTCAGCGTTACGCTAATCAAAGCCACCCCTCCGATCATCCAAGCGAGAGCGCTCGTATGCCCATAATAAAGACAGTAGCTGCTAGCAATCCTATACATCCCGTTGAAAAACATCGCCAAAAAAAGCCAAGGTGTAAACTCGAATGCTTGCCGGTAAGATTCTTTATTTATCAAGACAACTACAACCTTGAAAGAAAAATAGCCAAGTATGCATAGTAAAGCCAGCACTGCAGCATATATCATTACCAATCTAACTATTTCATTTGCCCTAACTTCTCGATCACCAAGAACTTTATAGAGCCAAGGTGTAAACGCTTGCACACAACCACTAGATGCTATATTCACCAACTGCGAAACCTGAAACGCTAGGGCGTAGTAACCAGCAACCGCAACTCCAAACGCGGCGGAAATGATAAATCGATCCAACATAGCCATACCCCAACCCGCGACCTGATAGGGGACCAACGGTAGCCCGTAAACAACAGCCTTTTTGAGATATCGCGAATTCAATGAGAAACGCAAATAACCTTTACCCCAGAGAATCGAGAGCGACATCAGTCCACCAACAATAAAGACGCCTGCTAGCCCGTAAACAGCGCTCTCCCACCGCTCCCCCCAAAAATTCAAGAGTGCAATAGGAACAGCAAGCTGCAATACGCAGAAAAAGGTCATATAGCAAAGATATTTTTTGGACAGATTTTCGGATTGCCAAACAATCAGTAAAAACTGCTGAACCGCCTGCCCCAGTGCGCCGAGCAGAGCAAAAGGAACTATAAAGCCAGGAATATTTAAGTAGGATGCAAATGCGGCCTCCGCACCTATTACAAAGAAGCAGCAAATAAGACCGAAAACGATTAAAGCCCAGACTATAGTCGAAAGATACAAGGAGCGCTGTGAAGGCTCGGATGCAAAAAAATCCCGTTGAAAAGCTGCTACCAATCCAAGGCCAAGGACTTGAGTAGAGAGAGCAACAGCAGCCATGAATAGCGTTTGCGTACCCAACGCGTCAGCGGGAAGGACGTATGCACTGTAGAAAAGCAGCAGCAGCTGCGATCCCGCTGCGAGACCATTTGCCAGTGTGTAAATAAACGCAGCGCTGCTTACTTTTTTAAGACTCATTGTGAGAACTCAGCACACGTACATCCATCATCATGCAGATAATATTTACACATGCTTTATACGATGGATGAAAACCGATTAATGTTATATAAATTACGGGCGCAAATATGCTAGATAATCTAGCGCTTTCTGCCAATCATCAGCTGTATCTATATCGAGCGCTTCCGCTCCATGGCTGGTTACTAACGGCTGTGTACCGGGAATTAAAAATCGCTTATGTCTTCGCAGATCCTCTGGAGTAATGAGGTAGATTGACCCCGTCAGCGTGTATGCTGGAGGAAGGTCTTGAGAACGGAGTGCAAGATCATCCCATCCGAGAAACGGGTCCAATAATGCACCACTAATCTTGAACGTCCAAGCTGGGTGGACCTCCGAGCGACAAACACTTACCACTGGAGTCTTACTAGAGGAGAACAAGCGAACTGCCGCGCTAATAGACTCAGCCGTGCGGAATGGCGATGTCGGCTGAAGTAGCATCACCCCTTGAACCACACCACGAGATAAGGATTCGTACTTATCAAGCGCATCCATTACAACGTCGTAGCTACTAGCTATATCACTCGACAGCTCAGCACTACGCCGATGAATAATTATCCCTCCGCATTGTTCTGCCGCACTTGCAATCTCTTCATCATCGGTTGTAACAAGAACATCCGTGAATTCGCCGCTCAGCTTCGCGGCATCAATAGTCCACGCTATCAGCGGTCGATCACCCAACTGCTTTATATTCTTTCCTGGCAGGCGTTTTGAACCACCACGCGCAGGCACTATCGCAAGAATATTCATTTCAGCCTTACAAACGTTTTTAGCATTGACAAACCGACCTTACCACTCTTCTCGGGATGAAACTGGGCGCCCCAAATATTTTCATTCTCAATAACCGCCGCTATCGCCGCTCCTCCATATTTACAATCTGCAACACGGTGCGTGGCAGAGGTCGGGACGGCCATGAAAGAATGTACAAAATATACAGAACTCTTCAAACGTGGAGTGTCATGTAAAAATGTCCCCTCCCAGCTCTCATGCCCTGTCGTCGTAACCAAGTCGCGCCAACCAATATTCGGAACCTTCACCGATGTCCCATTTACATCGGTCTTTGGTATAGGCAGTACCGTCCCAGGAATAAGCCCTAGACCTTTCACGAAGCCAAATTCGGTACTGCTCTCCAGTAATAACTGCATTCCCAAGCAAATTCCCAACAACGGCTTACCTGATTGGGCAAAGACCTTCAAGGCGTCACTCATGCCATTCTCCGACAGCATGGACATTGCGTTCGCGTAAGCCCCCACACCTGGCAGCAGTACCTTACCAGCACGCATCAATTGCTCAGGTGTATTTACAAGTTCGACCTTAGCACCACAATGCTCCAATGCTCGCTGTACGCTGAGCAGGTTGCCTACGCCATAATCAATAAGGCTGATTACGTCACTCATATATCACGCACTCTTATTCCACTGGCTATTACGTCACGACGGATGTCTATCAGCGCTGCACGGTTGTAGTGCAGAATATCGGCCATTGCAACGGCATCCGCACCAGCAGAAACTGCAGTAACAATATCGGCAGCTTTTCCCATTCCCCCACTAGCGATTACCGGAATTTCCACCATTTGGCTGATAGCCTGCACCAGCGGCAAGTCAAAACCTTTGCGGGTACCCTCCTGGTCGACAGATGTCAGCAAAATCTCTCCAGCCCCCAGTGACGCTCCCTTCGCGGCCCACTCAACCACATCAAGACCTGTGCTTTCTCGACCGTTGTCGGTAAAGACCTCCCAACGCTCATGCCCGACACGCTTCGCTTCAATCGAAAGCACCATGCACTGGCTGCCGAAGCGCCTTGCAATTTCCGTGATTAATGACGGTTGGTTCACCGCTGCGGTATTAACAGCCACTTTGTCGGCACCGCACCGCAAGAGGTGGGTCACATCATCAACAGAGCGAATGCCTCCGCCAACCGTCATGGGAATAAAAATATTTTCTGCCGTTTGCTGAATTAAATGGCCAAGACTATTACGTCCATAAAGGCTGGCCACGCAATCCATGTATATCAGCTCATCAATACCTTGCTCATAATATTTAGCAGCAAAATCATTGGGGGGCCCAATTACTCGCAACCCCTCCAGATGAATACCTTTGATCAAATTGGCGCCTTTGACATCAAGGCGCGCGATCAGACGGGTATTGCTCATTCACCAGATCTCTTTTGGTCCCAAGGCGTATAGCGCAACTTCCACTCCCCATCAACTACATGCCAGAGATGTGGAGAGCGGAAGCGATCACAAATAGCTAGAAACTCATCGCGTTCCATACTGATGTACTCTAAGAATTCCTTCTCATAACGAGCAGGGTACTCACCCTCATAACGTCGCATCAGCGCACAGGCTTCTTCCTTGTCGATATGATGATTTCGGATTTCCTGTGCAGAGTCCATCATCGTCCGGCCAACACCGAATTTGATCCACCGTGTGAAATAGAAAAACCCATCCACCTTATCGTCCAGGCTATTATATTTAGAGTAAGTGCCTTCAGTGCGCACAGGATTAGCCTCGAAACCCGTATTTTCGACTGCATAATAATATGCTTCCTGCGGCACCCACTTCTTATAATAACCCAGATATTTGAAGTCGATACCTTTCCGTTCGAGCACGTCCGGCGGCATAGGCAGGTAACTTTTCAGATCTACCAGCGGAACACCATCATCGAGATACTTACCGATCTGCTGCCCACCTAGATAGATATCTCTAACATCCGTATCGCCAATATAATCAAGTGAGAAGCCCTCGGCCTCACCTGCTTGGCTGGCAGCCGCATAGCTAGACGTTTTGTGGGAGATTTTCTCTCCATATTCACCCGGCATTTCGCCGTAGAAAATAAGGGGAATATTTAATTGGGCCGCCATTTTCGCCACGAATGTTTTTTGACCCAAAATAAACGGCTGGAAAGGGTGCAAAAGATTGATAGTCGCATTGCGCGTCAACAACCGGTGAATCTTTCCATTCGGCGTGTACAAAAAATTATCGAAGCCGCCTACATGCAGCCAATTTTGAAAGTTTTTCCAGCCGATATCAGTGTACAAATGAGGTGACCATGTAACAGTCAATGGATTCATTCCATATTTGTACTTGAGGAGGTGGGACTGCATGGCACTGTCTTTTCCGCCACTACCACCAACAATACAGTCATAAGAGCCGTCAGACTTCCGGTATTGATTGCAAAGGTCCTGCAACTCACGCTCACGCTCGTCCCAATCAATCTCACCTGTTTCTTTCAACTTATTGAACCGGCATGCATGGCACACGCCTTCTTCGTCAAAGCTCAATGTAGTCTTCGTCGAGCTATGACTGTGCGCATATTCATTGCTCGACATTGGCTGCTGATTCGACATGTTGCAAATTTTGCAAAACTTAACTTCACGCGGGAGGCCATACAACACGTCCAATTCATTCACAGGCTTGGAGAATCGGGACAAATCAGTGGACGAGCTAGGGGAAATTTTCAAATCATTCTCCAATTACAAAAACATATTCAAACTAGATACTGGCTTCGGGCTTTCTGAAGGTCGTCAGGTCTGCCGACGTCCAACCAGGGCTCATGCATCGGATAGGCGATAGTGTTCTGCCCTAAGCGCTGAATACGCTCGAACAGAGTAGGCATATCACACTGCTGCCCAGCCACCAGCTCATCGAGCACACTCGGGGCCAGAACATAGATTCCGGCATTTACATGAGTACGGTACACAGGCTTCTCATCGAACCCGATGATGTTGATCCCTTCGGTGCGAACAACACCAAACGGGTTCTGCCATTCATGCAAGCGTACAGCCATGGTCGCCTTTGCGTGGTGGCGTGTATGGAAATCAAGCATCTCCCCATACCGAATATCGCTCAGCACATCACCATTGGTGACTAGAAAGGGTTCATCCGGACGCGGATTCAAGAGACTAATTGCTCCGGCGGTGCCCAATGGCGAATCTTCATGAAGGTAGCGAATTTCGACCCCCCACTTTTTCCCGTCTCCAAAGTACTCTTCGATCATATGACCGAGATAATGTACAGAGACAATGAAACGGCAAAAACCCTCGCTCTTTGCGCGTTCGATGATTCGCTCCAGCATTGGCTTACCACCTACCGGCAACATAGGCTTGGGACAATCCTCGGTGAAAGGCATCAAACGCTTGCCCAGCCCACCCGCCATGATCACCATCGTATTCGGTCGATCAGCAGGCTCGACGACCTCATCCCAAAGATGCAGCCCAACGACACGGCGCTCTTTATCAACGATCGGCAATTGATGGATCTTGTTGACATGCATCAAATGCAAGACCATTTCACGGCCGATTTCCGGTGGCACAACCAGTGGCGCCGTGAACATGATGTCTTGTACGGCACTGTCGAGCTTCAGTCCTTTTAGCAAGGCTCGCCGAACATCGCCATCAGTGACGCTTCCCAGCAGGCGACCATCAGCGCATACAACCAGCACGATCTGTAATCCGGACTCGTCGAGATTGCTGATAGCCTGTTGAATAGTGGCTCCAGCGGGAAGCAGCGCTGTGCGCCATAACTGATGATCAACTGACTTCATGATTTCTTCGACTGAACATTATGTTTCGATTCCTTGATACGAACGGCTGCCCCCAGAATGAGCTGGCCGGCAGGGACATCCCTGACCACTGTGACACCAGCCCCAACGACGGCCGATTCGCCGATCATGATGCCCTGGATAACGGTAGCACCCGCAGCAATAAAACTTGCATCGCCGGCAACCACACTGCCGCACAATACGGCAGATGGGGCAACATGCGTGTGACGACCAATTATACAGTCATGGTCGACGGCAGCCGCGGTATTTATGATCGAGTTACTCCCCACTCGGACGTCCGCCTGAATGATTACGCCAGCCATTACCTGAACTCCGTCTTCCAAGCACACCGACTCGTCCAACCAGGCTGTAGGATGGACGAGTGAGGGGAATGTAAATCCCTGCGCGACCAGCACCTCGTACAACTCCTGCCTACGGGTGCTTCCGGCCAGTTGGCCTACACCGTTGACCAGCAACACCTCGGCGGGACTGATCCCCTGAAGCACTTCATCACCACCAAGAATAGGGATTCCTCGCCACATTTCACCAGTCATAGTTTTCAACGCTGGATCACACACGCCTTTAATCGGCATTTTCAGTGCACGGAGCAGCGACAGCAGCACCTTAGCGTGTCCGCCGGCACCAATCATAACGATCGGAAGGGCGACGCTTTGCTTAGTGACCGAGGTCATTCAATGATCTCACCCGGCTCATAAGCCCTGCCCGCAGGGCGTCCCACCTTTTCCCACAGCGACGTCGCCGGCAGACCTGAACCACAGCGCGCAGTGGAGAGGTCATCCCGCGCAAACGGTTGCCCAAATGAAATTGCCCGGGCAGCAATGACTTGCTGCCGGGCGGCTTGGCGGGTATCCCACTCACTGGGCAACGGTGATTTTTTGCCGTCCCCTAATATCATCTCTATACCGCGAATACGAGCAACCATTTCCTTCAGTTCAAGAGGCTCTAGCGATGCTTTGTGGTCAGGCCCAGGAAGCGATCGATCCGTAGTGAAGTGTTTCTCGATCACCGTCGCACCTCGAGCGACTGCAGCGACGGGCACCAACAGCCCCTCGGTATGATCCGAATACCCTACCGCGAGCCCGAACGCGTGCTTAAGCGTATCCATAGCACGCAAGTTCACCTCTTCCAATGGCGTTGGATACTGTGAAGTGCAATGCAGCAATGTCACCGAGCCAACCAAATGTTGCCGGGCATCGGCACAACTCCAGTATCGCCAAACCTCATCCATGTTTACGGGCTCCCGCTCATGCTCTTTAGCGTGAGCGATAATCGCCAGACCCTGCTCGACCTCGCTCAGCGTCGCCATTCCCGTGGACAGCACCAAAGGCCTTCCGGTACGCGCGAATTTCCAAAGCAGGGGCCCATTGGTCAGTTCTCCCGATGGGATTTTGAACAAAGGTATCTGCAGATTGGCAAGAAAATCCAAGCTTTCACTGTCGAATGCAGTGCTCAGAAAGTCGATACCAAGCTTACCTGCGTGCGCCTTGAGGTCATTATGCCATCCTCTAGGCAGTTCAAGCCTCTTGAGCATATCTAGCTGGCTTTCTGCCTGATCCGTAGTCTGCTTTTGATAGCTGGCTTTGGGTGCTCTTACCGTAGCCAACTTACGCGCATCAAAAGTTTGGAATTTAACAGCATCGGCTCCCGCTTCAGCAGCAATATCAATGAGTGCAAACGCACGATCCCGGTCGCCGTTGTGGTTAACGCCTGCCTCGGCGATGACATAAACGGAGTCTTTATTTTGTGTATTCATTCGTCAGCTCAAGTCATGAAAGGTTTTTTGCGCACCGAGGTCAAAAGTCTTCAGCACGTCAACGATGCTGCGCGCAGAATCACCTTCGCCATAAGGGTTAACGGTCAACTTGCATGCCGCAACGAATTCTTCAGCCAATGCAGCAGTCAGCGCTCGCGTCACGGCTCCCGTGGTTGCCGCACAATGAAGAATGGAATCTGCACACAAACGACCTGCCTGACGAACACCTATATTTACAGTGGGTACGCCAAACGAAGGAACTTCAATAATGCCACTCGACGAGTTGCCAACCACTGCAGCAGCTAAATTCACAACGCTCAAGTAACGACGAAATCCGAGCGAAGGGATTGCAAGAACACGATTTGGCTGCTTCGCAGCGAAAGCTTCTAGCAATGGGATGATTACCCGCCCGCCGTTGTCAGCATTGGGATAAGTGACGATGACCTGATAATCAGGAAAACGGTCCAAGGCCTCAAGAACTGCTACAAAGCTTTGCTCAGGATCTTCGTCAGCCATGGTTACAGGGTGATAGGTCACCAGCAGAAAAGGCTGATGAAGGGCGAAGCTCAGGCTTTCACGAAGCTCCTCCAGAGACATCAGAGGGGTTCGCTTCAGATGATCCAAACCAACCGCCCCCACATTGAATACACGCTCAGGCGCCTCACCCATCTGAATTACGCGTGCCTGATACTGAGGGGCAGCCACAAAATGCAGGTAAGCCATTTTGGTCAATGCATGCCGAATTCCGTCATCGTAAGCACCTTCAGTGAGCTCCCCACCATGCAGGTGAGCGACGGGGATGCGCATAACCAAAGCAACCTGAGCGATACTCAATGCTTCAAATCTATCTCCCAGCACTACCAATACATCGGGCCGGAGCCTATCCAGGGCGTCAGCAAAACCAATCGCGCCTAGCCCCATGGATTTTGCCACTCCTACCGAAGTGTCCGATGACAGCAGCATTTCAACTTTTGCATCGATGCCGAAACCATCAGAATCCAATAGTCGCCAGGTCTCGCCAAACTCAGGCGAGAGGTGCATGCCGCCCACAATAATCTGCAGTTCAAGCGACGGATCCTGCCGAATTTCGGCCATGAGCCAATAGAGCAGGCCATACTCTGCCCTTGTACCCGTGAAAACCGCGACCTTGCGCGTCATTCAGCCCCCCGAATGCAGACACTGCTGGGGAGATTAACAACACGAGACTCCAGCCATTTCGCGTTGCTCAGATCGCCCTGCAGACAGTGCGAATAGGCTGGCAAGCGATTCATCAATGTCCAGATAGGGCGAGTCATGACCCTTTGTTCATTGGTGAATTTCAGGAGCTCGTCACGCTGCACGGAAGTCTCACAAATAACCGCATTGAGCCAGAAGTTAGAGCGGCAATTCTCAGGTTCCGTGACAAACTGCAAATCGGTACCTAAAAGCTCAGCTGCATATGCGTGTGCCAATACACGCTTTGCTTCTACAAACATCTCAAGTTGCTCTAGCTGGGCACATCCTAGAGCTGCGTTTAGGTTGGGTAGGCGGTAGTTATATCCAATCTCGTCATGGACGTACTCATATGGATGAGGTTGTTTCGCAGTGGTTGTGAGATGCTTGGCCCGCCCACCTAAAACCTCGTTGGCCAGAATCATTCCGCCCCCACCCGTGGTGATGATTTTGTTTCCGTTAAAACTGAGCGTGCCTACCAACCCGAAGGTCCCGGTATGTCGACCTTTATAGAGGCTGCCCAATGATTCGGCGGCGTCCTCTACCAAAGCCAGCCCCCATTTGGCGCAAACTGCTATTAACCCATCCAGATTCGCCGGGTGTCCAAATGTGTGCATAGGCAAGCATGCACGAACCACTCGGCCGTTACTGCGTAAGCGGCAGCATCCGTCTGAATCCAGAGCTGTCTCGGATTCCAGCCAGATCTCTAATGCACCTGGTGAAAGGCCCAGGGTCTGACGATCCACATCCACGAACACCGGTTCAGCACCACAATAAGCGATTGCATTGCACGTTGCGACAAACGTCAACGACTGGGTAATGACCAGGTCGCCACGCGTAACACCCGCCAGGAGCAACGCTATGTGCAGGGCTGCCGTACCATTGACGGTCGCAACGGCGCGTTGACTGCCGGTGTAACGCTGCATATCGTGCTCAAAGCGGTCCACGAATGCTCCAACGCTTGACACAAACGTCGACTCTATAGTCTCTGCAACATAGGCCTGCTCGTTGCCCGAGAATACCGGAGCATGGAGTGGAATGAAGTCGTTGGTTGAATATTGCTCGCGGATGAACGAGACAAGGGATTGGTACATCGACGCACCTCAGACGTTGTAAATGTCAGCTTTGTATTTTGCGAGATTCTCGGGCCGGGTGAACCAGTCAATGGTTTCCTGCAGGCCACGCTCGATGTCATACGCTGGCTTGAAACCAGTCAAAGCGTTGATCTTGGAGTTGTCACACCAAAGCCGGAAAACTTCAGATTTACCGGGACGCATCCGCTGGTCGTCAGTGAGGAACTCGACATCGCTACCCATCAGCTTGCGAATCAGATTAAGTGTGTCGCCCACAGAGATTTCAAAGTTAGAGCCGATGTTTACAGTCTCGCCAATGGCTTGCTCACACCGCGCCAACTCTAGAAACCCGCGGCAAGTATCAGCTACATAATTGAAATCGCGGGTTGGTGTGACATCGCCCAGCTTGATTTGCTTCTGCCCACTGGCAATCTGGCTGATGATGGTTGGAATAACAGCACGTGCCGACTGTCGCGGCCCATAAGTGTTGAAGGGACGAGCGATCGTCAAAGGCAGATCGAAAGCATTGAAAAAACTCATAGCCATCGCATCAGCACCAATTTTTGACGCGCTATATGGGGATTGCGCCTGTAAAGGATGCTTTTCGTCGATAGGTACGTACTGGGCGGTTCCATACACTTCGCTCGTCGAGGTGTGGATGATCCGTTTCACCCCATTTTCCAACGCGGCTTGGCAGATGTTCAGCGTACCCTTCACATTGGTGTCTACGTAGCTGTCAGGAGCCACGTACGAGTAAGGAATGGCAATCAAGGCCGCCAGATGAAAAACGATATCCACTCCCTTGGTGATGTGCTTGCAATAATGGGGGTCACGCACATCACCGTTGAGCACCTCTAGCCGAGAGAGGCAGTCCACATCCTCCAGCCATCCCCAGTAGTTGAACGAATTGTATTGGGAGAGCGCCTTGACTTTGTACCCCTCGCGCACCAGCAATTCAGTCAAATGCGAGCCAATGAAACCATCAGCACCCGTTACTAAAACCGTAGTCATTTTCTTATCCCTTACGTATCCGCCCAAACGAACCGCATCGCGGTGGAGCAAAACAAAAAATGGTTGAGGCCTCAAGCGCGGCCATGCGATAACAATCTTAGGATTGTGCCATTTCTTGAGTCGGATGCCACGTCTTGTGCTTCTGAAGCGGATAGAAACTCCAAAAATCTCACTATTTCGGCCAGAAATTTACCTTAAACCCAAAACTGACAGCGGTGGCGCAAGAGCATAGGAATGATGAGAAAAATGACAGAATTCCGAAATCCAAGCCGTCATTTCGCCCAAGATGCATACGATAAAACTTTAAACCTGGAACGCTTTGTAGCCCCCCCCCCTTCAACGACCAACATAGCCGGAGCGTCGGATTCGGGCTTTAAAAACCACACGAATGCCACCCCCACGTAGTGAATGAAAACCCTACCGAGCCCGCGACGAGCATCATTCGCACCGTCACAAAAGACAAAGAAACCCTAATTTTCTTGCTGATTTGACTGTATGTCTGCTGCCTCTCCCCACCGGTATGGGGACTAAAACATACCCCGCAGTTCACACCGATGAGCAGCAGCCAGGAAGAACCCACTCTTAAATTCACCACCTCACCCGACCTGCACACCTTCAGACGAGCGCGTAACTACTGCATAAAAAAATACGGACAGACTAACCAATTAGGAACTATCCAGATATAAATATGCGGCCGCCCGAAACGACCGAAATACTTACCGCCCTCCCTAGGCAATACCGAGTCAAACTCGGGAATAACTAGACACTGAGAGCCTCTAAATTTAATTAAACCGAACTTTAAAAAGTTGGTTAATTCATGACTCGCGCCAGCAATACTTTATACAGCAGAAAAATTTCAATTTGGACCAGAAACGGAAAATTTAACTGGCACTAATTAAAATAGAGAACAATACTACTCACGCAACGCTTTTAGGAAGCGTGAAAGATATACACATAAAGCCAAAGAAAATCCCAGGCCATTGGCCACGCTTTAAAAAAGCAGTCATAGCTTCGACAAAGGAGCAATCTTGACAGGGCCAGAAAATCTCGATCGTGCACGAGAGCGAAATTTTATAGCACTTGCCAGCAACCTCTACCTCATTATGCATGCCGGGATTCTTTTTATACCCTCTGCGATATTTTGGGATGATTGGGTGTTCGCTGATACCGCAAAAGAAATAACACTTGAAACGTTTAACCAACTGGGCTCCATGCTCAATCTTAATGAGTACCTCCACGTCCGCGTGAATTCAGTAGGTATATGGATCTACAAGGCATTCATCATTTTGCTAACGGGGCGTTCAGACCATACTTCTTCCGCCAAAGATTGCAAGAGTTGCAACAACCGACTTTTCCCTACACGATATGCTACGCATTGTTCTTTGGCGCCTGGCTGGCGATTGATAGATACCGCATATTGGCCGCGGGACTTTGGTTTTAGTTTTAAGACCAACTCACTGTTCGTGTTTTACGCACTACCAATACTGGATCTAGCGAATCGCTCCTCAGGCCTACTTAGTATATCCACACTATTCAAAGTCACGCTAAAGCGATGGGAGCTGTGAGTGGGGATGAACTCTAAACCTTGAAAAGGTTGATCATAATGCAGAGCGTCGATGCAAGCTCGACCATTACAGCCTCAGCTCAGTGAAATTAGGCCGTACGGTGAAGGACTGGCTGACGAGAAAATACCGGATTGAGATGTGCAGCATAGGCGAGCGCTCCCGAAGCAGAGTGGATCACTCACGAGGAAGCACCAGCGCGTATTCATACTCTAGAATCAGATTGTACGCTTTTGTCGCGCTCCGAAAGCATGGGCAGACAACCAACCAATCAAGGGTCCAAGTATTAGCCCAATTAACAGTGCAAGCACGATGAAAATCGAAACAGGCAACTGCGGGCTTGCCAACCCGAGAAACAATAAAGAAACCGATTGCCGGTTTTCAAGTACAAACCCCACTATAGACAGTATCAGAACGATAAGCACGATTGACACAAGCACGCGTTTCAAATTCAACATGACCACGCCTCTAAAAAGAAGAAAACTTAAATCGTCTCCTCATCCTCATTCACCCGATCCCGCAGTTCCTTCCCCGGCTTGAAATGAGGCACAAACTTCCCATCCAGGCTCACCGACTGCCCAGTCTTCGGATTCCGCCCTACCCGCGGCGCGCGATAGTGCAGCGAGAAGCTGCCAAACCCACGGATCTCAATCCGATCCCCGGTCGCCAGGCACTGGGACATTTGCTCGAGCATGGTCTTGATAGCCAGCTCCACATCCTTGGATGAGAGCAGCCCTTGATGGGTGACAATTCGTTCGATCAACTCCGACTTCGTCATATTTTTCCCTTCTTTTTCAAGCAGCTAGGAAAAGCGCTTCGAAGGTTTTAGCATGACTTGATGAATTTGAACAGCCCGCTCGACAACTTATCTGCAGGATAGATGACAACCCGCTATAGGCCGATTCCATCGTCAATTACAGATCACCAGCATGGTTCGCGTTACCGCGCCGGCGGGGTTCCAGCCGAAAGGATAGTCACCCTCCTCGTCCTTGGCGTCGCTGGACCGGGTGATGACCTTGTAGCCCTGCATCTTGCATTCGCGGGCCGCTCGCTTCTCGCACTTCTCCCATTTGTTACCCAGCCCTGAGCAATCGACCTCAATGCCGCTGACGCCGCGCTTGGCGTGGGTCTTGGCGCTGGTGGCAGAGCAGCCTGCGAGCATGAGCACTGCGATTATTACGATAAGTCTGTTCATTCATATCCTTATTGAAGCAACCACGCTGAACGCGTTTTTGTTAAGACTATAGTCAGTTCTGACAGTGAGCTATACGCCCGGTTCTCGGTTGTTGATTCAATAAATTTCAGGCACAAAAAAGGGCGACCGAAGTCGCCCTTTTTCTATGGTCTGACAGAACTTAGTTCTGTTTTTCCATTTGTGCACGCAGCAGGTCGCCCAGAGTGGTAGGACCAGCAGCAATTTCAGAGGTAGCTGGCTTGTCGCGCAGGCTCTG
>Ga0256410_1000730_pt1 | contig 28971 bp, 25 predicted proteins | sample PhyWR1_FD_185983 | JGI IMG/M metagenome (GOLD analysis project Ga0256410, IMG submission 185983) | Leaf surface microbial communities from wheat plants in UC Gill Tract Community Farm, Albany, California, United States - DLSL W.R1 | ecosystem: Host-associated > Plants > Phyllosphere >... | reverse complement strand
ACACCCTCACCAGCATCGACGAATACCTGCAGGAACTGGCTGTGGTACGCCAGCAGGGTTATGGCGAAGACCATGAAGAATTTGAAGACAACATGCGTTGTTTATCAGCCCCCATCCGCGACCGTTTTGGCCATGTGATTGGCGGCATGAGCGTGTCCTTCCCGTGTTTTCGCTTTCGTGAGGAACTGAAACAGGACTACGTCAAACAACTGATGGAAGCCTCGCAGCAGGTTTCAAGTCAGTTGGGCTGGCATCCGCAAGGGTAAAGTAAGGGGCTGTTGCGCTGTGTGGTAAAGCGCAGCCCCTGCGCTAACGCGAATACAACCCAACTGCAATAAACACCTTGAATGCGATAAACTGCCCGCCGTTTAAAAAACGGCAAGGACTCCACCGGCTAGCCTCTCGCACAAGGATCGTCATGTTCAAACCCTCTTTCCCCCTCGCCCTGACAGCGGTGCTGCTTGCAGGTTGCCAGTCAGCGACCATTGACCCCGATAGCCCACCCAAGCTCACCCAAGCCCAGGAAAAGGAGCAGGCGGTACAACGCGGTGTGTATGAAAAACTGATCAGCAGTGTGCTCGCCCGTGAGGGCGACCTGGCTAATGCCCAAGGGCGCGATGGCAGTTTCAATCTGATGCTGACCCTCGATGACAAGAACCGCATCATTGGCTGCGGCACTCAACCCAACAAGAAAGTGGATGCCAGGGTTTACCCCTACAATCGCAAGCTGGCTCTGGACCTGCGGTCGATCTGCTGGACAGCGGTGTTCCCCGAGCTGCCCTCGTCACTGATCGACCCCAAGAGCAAGACGGCAAGTGTCGTGGCGCCGGTTCTGGTGTATCCATTGGTTGGGCTTTCCCCCGAGACCCGGGCACGGCGCGATGCGGCTTTGCAGGACAAGGCGCAAAACGACTTTTTGTTCAAGCAACTGCTCGCGCCGATGCCCATCGACAGCATTGGTGTCGCCACGCTGATGATGATGACTGACAGCACCGGCCAGGTGCGCGAATGTGCCGCCAGCCTTGATCCGCACGCCATGCGCCCTTCTGAGTTCAGGCATGACGATGGGTTACTTGCAGGACTGGTTCAGCGCTGCAAGCAACTGGACTTGAGCGCCATGCCGGGCTTTGTGCCCAACACCCAGGGCATGAGCAGCGCGTTTTATCGCGTCGAGTACACGCCCTGGAAAGCCGGGCTCAAGCCCGCTCAATCGCAAAGTTGTTCCACGACTGGCTCACAGGCATCAACTCAAGGCTGTTGATATTGATGTGCGCCGGCTGGTTGAGAATCCAGAAAATCGTTTCGGCTATGTCCGCTGGCTGAATCGCCTGGGCGCCGGCGTAGACCGAATCATATTTGGCCTTGTCCCCGGCAAAGCGCACCAGCGAAAACTCGCTCTCGCACAGGCCAGGTTCAAGGTTGGTGACGCGCACGCCGGTACCCTGCAGGTCACAGCGCAGGTTCAATGAGAACTGCCGCACAAAGGCTTTGCTCGCGCCATACACATGACTGCCAGGGTACGGCCAGTTACCGGCAATAGACCCCAGATTGACGATGCCTGCCCCGGCACCGTGAGCGATCAACCGTGGCAGCAGCAAGCGCGTGCTGTACAGCAGGCCCTTGATATTGGTGTCGACCATGGTCTCCCAGTCATCCAGCGAGCACTCGGGGGCTGGCGCGGTGCCCAAGGCCAGCCCGGCATTATTGATCAGCCCGCGTAACCTGCTGAATTCCGCAGGCAGATGTTCAATGGCCTGCTCCATCGCGACACGGTCACGCACGTCCACCACCAGCGGCAAGATTCTGGCTTGCGCACACAGCTCGTCAGCCAGTGCATGCAGGCGCTCGGCCCGGCGACCGGTAAGCACCAGCGACCAGCCTGCGGCAGCAAAACGACGGGCACAGGCTTCGCCAAAACCGGACGTGGCACCGGTAATAAAAACAGTCGGCATCATAGACAGCTCCTTGGGATCGATCAGGACCACGACCGGCCCAGCAGACCAACGCCTGCCAGCACCAGCAATAGCCATTGGGTAAAACGGGCGGCCTGTTCGGCCTGGATACGCGCGAACAATTGTTGCCCCAGCCACAGCCCCAGCAGCAGCGCAGGCAGCATCAGCAATGCCTGTCGGCCTGTGCCGGGGGGGATGGCCAAAGCCACCGCCAGCCCGGCCAGCGCCGCAAGATCGACGACAAAAAAGAACATGATCAGCGTCGCTCGCAACGCCCGGGCCCGCAGCCCGCAATGGCTGAGCCACGCCACCACCAACGGCCCGCCAATACTGAATGCGGCGATCAACGCCCCGCTGCTGCCCCCCACCAGCCAGGCACCGACGCGACCCTCGCCCATCGGCAGGCGAATACGCGCCAGACCCAGAATCGCCAGTAGCCCCACCAACAGGTAGACCCCCACTGTCAGCCCACCGCTGTCGATACCCGTCAGCAACCAGATACCGCACGGCACTCCACACGCGGCCGCCAGCAGCAGGCGTTTGAGCAGCGGGTAATGCGCCTCGCGCCAGGCACTGCGCAACAGCATCACACTGGACCCCACCTCCAGAAACAGCACCAGCGGCACCGCCTGTTGCAGCGACCCGAGCATCGCCAGCCCGACCACGGCAATGGCCGCAAAACCAAACCCCGTGAGCCCGCGCACCACAGCCGCCACCAGTACGCACAGCGCACTCAGGGCCCAACTTGCTTCAGGGTTCATACGCTGCTCCAGGGTGCTCAATGGCGCCACTGTAGTCAGCCGTGCGCCCCGGGGCTTAGATCCAGTCGGGGCTTTCGATGGGGCCAGAACTGGCCCTATCGAAAACCCCATCTGGATCTAAGGATTGCCCCCGGCCGTGACTAGTCTGCGAGCAACTGGCCGCACCGGACCGACCCTCAGGAGTGACATGCATGGCGACGAATCTGAACCACCAATGGATGCCTTTTACCGACAACCGTGAGTTTCACCGCGCACCGCAGTTGTTCGTCCGCGCCGAGGGCGTTCGTTACTGGAATGCCGAGGGCCGCGAACTGCTCGATGGCAGCTCCGGGTTGTTTTGCAGCGCTGCCGGCCATGGCCGTACCGAGATCGCCGAGGCGGTGTGCAAGCAATTGCTGACCCTGGATTTCACCCCGCACTTTCAACGGGCTTCGCCGTTGTCTTTCGAGCTGGCGGAACGCTTGAGCGACTTGTTGCCTGCTGGCCTGAACAAACTGTTTTTCACCAACTCCGGCTCCGAGTCGGTGGACAGCGCGATGAAAATTGCCCTGGCCTATCACCGTGCCCGCGGCGAAGCCCAGCGCACCCGGTTTGTGTCCCGCGAGTGGGCTTATCACGGCGTCAACTTTGGCGGCGTGGCCCTGTCGGGGATGATGCGCAACCGCCAGGCCTTCGCCACCGGCGGCCTGCCCCACGTCAGCCATATGCGTCACACCTGGCAAGAGGACCAGCGCTTTCAGTTGGGCGAACCGCAGCAGGGCGCCGACCTGGCCAGCGACCTGGAGCGGATCATCGCCATGCATGGCGGCGACAGCATTGCTGCCTGCTTTGTGGAGCCGATTGCCGGCTCCATCGGCGTGTATGTGCCGCCTGTGGGCTACCTCAAGCGCCTGCGCGACATTTGTGACAAACATGGGATTTTGCTGGTGTTCGATGAAGTCATCACAGGTTTTGGCCGCACCGGCCAGGCGTTTGCAGCACAGAGCTTTGAGGTGAAGCCGGACCTCATCACCCTGGCCAAGGCCCTGACCAATGGCGCAATCCCAATGGGTGCCGTGGCGGTGGACGAGGCGGTTTACGACACCGTGATCAATGCCAGCAAAGGTGGCGGCCCGGAGCTGTTCCACGGTTATACCTACTCCGGGCACCCGGTGGTCTGTGCGGCGGCGCTGGCTTCGCTGGATATTTACCGGGATGAGGATTTGTTTGCCAAGGGCGCGCAACTGGCGCCGTATTTTCTGGAGTGCCTGAGCGGGTTGCAAGGCCTGCCACAAGTCAGCGACTTGCGCGGTTATGGGTTGCTCAGCGGAATACAGCTGACGCCGGGGGATGCGCCGGGAGCCAAAGGTGCGCGGGTGCAGAGGGCGCTGTATGACGCCGGGCTGCATGTTAAAACGACCGGGGATGCGATCATCTTTGCCCCGGCGCTGGTGACTGGCCGGGCGGATTTGGATGCGATGTTTGAAGTGTTGAGAGAGACGTTGGGGCGGGAGATTTTGTAAGGCTAAAGCAAGTCCCTCACCCTAGCCCTCTCCCAGAGGGAGAGGGGACTAAAAGCAAAGGCAGAACTGACCGCACGCGGCTGCGAGATCACCCCCCATCAAGCGCCCTCTCCCTCTGGGAGAGGGCTGAGGTGAGGGGCTTTCAGCTCGCGCCACGCTTCACCCAGCGCCGCAATCCCCGGCTCGATCAGATCTTCGGCAATCGCCCCGAAGCCCAGCCGAAAGCAGTTGAGCGGGCGCGGCTCGCTCAAATAATGAATATCCCCCGGCTCAATCAACACACCACGCCTGGCCACCAGCCGCTGCAACACCCAGGCATCCACATCCGGCGGGCAACTGACCCACAGCGACGAGCCCCCCGCCATGCCGCTGGCATTGAGTTGCGGCAAATGCTCGGCCATGGCCCGGCTGATCACCCGCCACTTGCGCGCCAGCCGATCGCGCAACCGCCGGGCATGGGCATCGTAATGGCCCATCGATAAAAACAGCGCCAACGTACGCTGGTTGTTCGACGGCGGATGCCGGTAGATGTAACGGCGCAGCGCCCGCAGTTCATGGATCAGCTCGGCATCCGCGGCAATAAATCCCAACCGTACCCCCGGCAGCAGGCTTTTGGTCAAGCTGCCCAGATAGATCACCCGTCCGCTGTCATCAAAACTCTTCAAAGCCGGATGGTTGCTGCCCAAAAAATTCTGTTCGTTTTCGTAGTCGTCCTCAATGATCAACAAGTCATTTTCACGGGCACTGGCCATCAGCTCCAGGCGTCGGTACAGCGGCATGGTCACGCCAGTGGGCGACTGATGGCTGGGCGTGCAAAACACCATCTCGCAGTCGGCCAGTTGCTCATTGACCACCAGCCCCTGGCGATCAATGCGCAGCGGTTTCAACGCGCAGCCACTCAGGCTGAAAATATTGCGCGCGTCCACATAGCCCGGATCCTCCAGCCCCATCACCAGCCCCGGGCGGCCCAGCAGCCTGGCGAGCATATACAGCGAATTCTGCGTGCCGATGGTGATCATCACTTCCTGCGTCGACACGCTGATCCCGCGTTTGGGCAACACACGCTGGACAATCTGTTCGACCAGCAGCGGATCGTCGAGCATCACTTGATCATCGACCCAACTGCGCATATGTGCGCCGGTGCTGGCGATGCGCGAACAGTCGCGCCAGCGGGCAGCGGTTTGCTCATCCGCCTCGACCTGACCATAGATAAACGGGTAGCGATACTCACGCCAGTTGCGCGGTTTGACGATGGCCCGCAACTGCGACGAACTGCTTTGCAGGCGCGCCTCCCAGTCCGGTGCATGGTCGGGGCGCTCGAAGATTTTTTGCGTGGCGGGTTTGAGGCTGACATTGAGCTGCTGGCGCAGGTACTTCTCGTTGATAAAGAAACCGCGCCGGTCCGATGGGATCAGATAACCATCCTGCACCAACTGCTCATACACCAGCACCACAGTATTACGCGACACGTTGAGCAGCTCACATAGCTTGCGCGATGACGGCATCGGCTCACCGGGCGGCATGGCACCGTCCAGAATCGCGCTGAGCAAGCTCTCGCGCAGTTGCTCCTGTAAGCCCCGACCAGCTTCGAAGGGTCGAAAATAACGCTCCAACATGGTTCAAGCTCCTGGCCCGGCGCCCCGTCATGGCGCACCCAATGCGCTACAACCCTTGCCACACAAGGCCTGCAACGACCTCTGGCACCACAGCTTGCAGCAACTGGATCTAAAGCAAGCGCCGAGCCAGCGCCTAAGATCGGGCTGACAAAAACACAGACATCCCCCAGCCCGGAGTCTCACCATGCTCAAGCCCCTGAACAAATGGATCCGTCGCACCGTCTTGTTGCCCCTTACCGCTCTGAGCCTGGTAGCCACTGCCCACGCTCAGACCGTGACCATCGGCGTGCAAAGCATGTTTGCGCCCTGGAAAGACGCCATCGCGCAAAAGCAGTTCGAGCAAGCCACCGGCTGGGATATCCAGTGGCGCAACTTCGACAGCGGCGGCGACGTGATGATGGCCATGGCCTCGGGCGATGTGCAGATCGGGGTCGCCGGCAGCAGCCCGATTGCCGCCGCCGTGAGCCGCGGTGTGGATGCGCAATTGTTCTGGATTCTGGACAACATTGCCGATGCCGAGGCGCTGGTGGTACGCAATGGCAGCGGTATCGTCGCGCCACAGGACCTGGCCGGCAAAACCCTCGCCGTACCCTTTGTCTCCACCACCCACTTTCACGCGTTGTTTGCCCTTGAGCAGTTCGGCCTGACCGGCAAGGTCAAGGTTATCAACCTGCAACCTTCGGATATCCCCGCAGCCTGGGAGCGCGGTGATATCGACGCGGCGTTTATCTGGGATCCGGCCCTGGGCCGTCTCAAGCAAAGCGGCCATGTGCTGTTGACTTCGGGCCAACTGACCGACTGGGGCAAGGCCACCTTCGACGGCCTGGTGGTAGATAAACAATTCGCTGCCGCCAACGCCCCCGGCATGCAGGCGTTCACCCAGGTGCTGCAAGACAGCACCGCGGGTTACGTCAAGGCGCCAAAATCCTGGACCGCCGACTCGTCGCAGGTCATCAACGTGGCCAAGCAGTCCGGGGCCAAACCTGAAGAAGTACCACCGGTGCTGGCGCTGTACCAGTTCCCGCTGGCCAGCGAACAGGCCGGCCCGACGTGGCTGGGCGGTGGCGCTGCCAAGGCACTGGCCGCCACCGCCGAGTTCTTGAAAGCTCAAAAGAAAATCCCGGCCTTGCTGCCTGACTACAGCGCGGCGATCAACCCGACGTTTGTGCAAAACGCCCAATAACCCGCTCCCACAGGGCATCAAGTTAATTGACGAGGAACACGCCATGCCCCTCAGCCTAAAAATTCATGATGTGTCGGTGCTCTACCCCGGGCAGCAAAAGGGTCAGCCGGTAAGGGCTCTGTCCGGGGTCAATCTGGACATTGCCGCCGGTGATTTTGTCGTCGCCCTGGGTGCTTCAGGGTGCGGCAAGACCACACTGCTCAACCTGATGGCCGGGTTTATCCAGCCCAGCAGCGGGGTAATTACCCTGGGCGACTATCACGGCCAGGTGCCCGAGCGCATCGACGGCGCCGAGCTGCGTGACCAGGTCACCGGCCCCGGCGCAGAACGCGGTGTGGTGTTCCAGAAACATGCGCTGCTGCCGTGGCTGAATGTGATCGACAACGTGGCCTTCGGTCTCAAGTTGCGCGGTATCCCCAAGGTCGAACGCGAAGAACGTGCCCTGCATTTTTTGCAGTTGACCGGGTTGGCGGAGTTTCGCGATCACGCCACTTATCAGCTGTCGGGCGGCATGCAGCAACGTGTCGGGATTGCCCGCGCACTGACCAATGACCCGAAGATGCTGCTGCTCGACGAGCCCCTCGGCGCACTGGACGCCCTGACCCGCGAACGCTTGCAGGAACTGATCCTGGAGATCTGGCAGCGCACGCAAAAGATGATGTTTTTTATCACCCATGACGTTGAAGAAGCGCTGTTTATGGCCACCCGACTGATCATCATGTCGCCACGCCCGGGGCGTATCACCCACGAGTTTTCGGTGGATTTCGGCCAGCGCTTTCTGAAGTGCCGCGACGCTCGCGCCGTAAAATCCAGCCCCGATTTCATCGCCCTGCGCGAGCAGATCCTGAGCATCATCCACGGTGACGAGGAGGCAGCGTAATGAGCCTTTTGGACGAAAAACAACGCAATGCCGTGCTGCGCACCCTCCATGAACTGCGCCGCGCCGCGCCGGCAAAGCCGGGCGAGCAATATGGCGCACCGGGCAACGGCTCCAGTATGGGGCTGAGCCTGGGCACGATTTGTGTCGTGTTCGCCTTGTGGTTTTTCGCCACCAATGGCGGTTGGATCAAGCCGCTGTTTTTGCCCTCGCCCCAGGCGGTATGGGCGCAGATCGTGGATGTCAGCCGCGACGGGTTTGCCGATGCCAGCCTGTGGACACATATCGGCTGGAGTGCCCTGCGGGTGTTTGGCGCGTTTGCGCTGGCGGTGCTGACGGCAATCCCGGTGGGTATTTTGATGGGCGTCAATCGGGTGGCCCGAGGCGTGTTCGACCCACTGGTGGAGTTTTACCGCCCGCTGCCGCCGCTGGCCTATCTGCCGTTGGTGGTGATCTGGATGGGTATCGGTGAAGGCTCAAAAATCCTCCTGATCTACCTGGCGATGTTTGCCCCGCTGGCACTCAGTGCCCGGGCCGGGGTCAAGTCGGTGGCCATTGAGCAGATCCACGCGGCCTATTCGATGGGCGCCAGCCGCGGGCAAGTGCTCAGGCAGGTGATCATGCCGGCAGCCCTGCCGGAAATTCTGACCGGCATGCGCATCGCCATCGGCTTTGGCTGGACCACCCTGGTGGCCGCCGAAATGGTCGCGGCCACGGCCGGGCTGGGCTTTATGGTGCTGACGGCGTCCAAGTTCATGGCCACTGATGTGGTGATCATGGGCATTCTGGTGATCGGAGCGCTGGCCCTGCTGTTCGATCTGGGCATGCGCTGGCTGGAGCGCAAACTGGTGCCGTGGAAGGGCCGGGGATAAATGAAAACCCGTAGCCGGCCCAGTGGGAGCGAGCCTGCTCGCGAAGGGCGTTCGCGAGCAGGCTCGCTCCCACAGTCGCAGGTCTTAGCGCACCAACCCGCGCAACAGGGTCACGGTCTGCTCGCGCACGATGCCCATCAGCATGGCGTAACGCTCGGCCGTCAGTGTGTCCCAGCCCAGTGACTTCAGCGAGCTGGTGCGGGTCAGGTGAAACGGCAGTAACTGCCCGGTCAGGGTCATGGAGCGCAGGATGCATTCTTCATCACTGGCATCCGGGCCCATCAGCCGCGAAATGATTCCGCTGGTCACGCCGATAATGCGCTGGCCTATACGCTGGCTGATCATTTCTTCACCGGCGCTGGGGCCCAGCCCCGCCTGCTCCCGCGCATAGAACTTGCGCCAGCTGTTGGTACGGTTGGACACCAGCATGAATTCGGCAATCTTGCTCTGGATGGCGCAGAAGGTGTCGATCAGCTGTTCGGTGTCCGGCCGCGTGCCCAGCAGCGCCTGGGCCGCTTCGATGGTCGGCGCCAGGTAATCCCAGATCCGCTCCACCATGTACTCGGTGCAGGCGCTATACACCCCTTCCTTGTTCTTGAAGTAGTAATTGAGCGCCGGCGCATTAACCCCCGCCAATTCGGCGATATCGCGGGTCGAAGCGCCCTCGTAGCCACGCTCGCCAAACAGGTTGAGGGCCGCTTCGATAATCCGCGCACTGGTTTCATCCCCACACGTATAGCCGCCTTCGCTGGCAGGTCGGCGCCGGTGAATCGTGGTCATGGGCTTCTCCTTGATCGATGAAGACGCGAGTGTGCCTGAATTTATATCGATTGACATAATTTTACCGATCGTAATAATTGTTACAACCGATAACAATTGAGAACACCATGACCGCACATCAGGCCCTAGACCCATCGATCAAGATCAGGCCCAAACGCCAGCCTGGTAAAACCCTGGCGCTGGGTGCTCTCGGCCTGGGCGCGCTGCTGGGTGCTGCCATATGGGGTGCACACTGGTGGAATGTGGGGCGTTTTATCGAAAGCACCAACGACGCTTACCTGCAGGCCGACAGCCTGAGCGTAGCCGCCAAGATCGCAGGCACGGTGAGCGAGGTGTATGTCAGCGACAACCAGACCGTCAGCGTCGGCCAGCCGCTGGTGCGCCTCGATGTGCGGACTTATCAGGCTGCGCGGGAAAAATCCGAAGCGGCCATTCGCGCAGCCGAGGCCGATATTGCCCGGGGCGAAGCCGAGCTTGAACAGCACGGCGCGTCCATTGCCCAGGTGCAGGCGCAGCTGGAAGGCGAAAGCGCCAACGAGCAGTACGCCGCCGCCCAGGTCAAACGCTACGCGCCCCTGGCCGAAAGTGGCGCCGAGACGCAGGAGCGCATGGCCGAGCTGCGCAACGCCCTGCGTCAGGCCAGCGCAAGGCGGGCTGCCCAGGCGGCGGCACTGAACGTTGCCCAGCGCCAATTGCACACCCAGCGCGCCGCCATTGAACAAGCCCGTGCACAACTGGCCAGCGCCCAGGCCAGCACCCGCCAAAGCAAGCTTGATGAACAGGACACCGTGGTTTACAGCTCCCTGGCCGGCCGCGTCGGCAGCCGCTCGGTGCGGGTGGGCCAATACCTGCAACCCGGAACGCGCCTGATGACCATAGTGCCCCTCGATGAGGTCTACCTGACCGCCAACTTCAAGGAAACCCAGATCGAGCGCATGCACCCCGGCCAGACCGTGGCGGTGCATATCGATGCCTGGCCGGGGATAAAATTTGAGGGTGTGGTTGAAAGCCTGTCGCCCGGTACCGGCTCACAGTTCGCCCTGCTGCCGTCCAACAACGCCACCGGCAACTTCACCAAGATCGTACAGCGGGTGCCGGTGCGCATTCGCCTGAACCCCTCTGCCGATAAAGGCATTGAGTGGATGCCGGGGCTGTCGGCCACTGTCGACGTCGACACCCATCGTGGCTAGTGCTGTTGCTGCATCCGCAGCGCTGCAACCGCCCCGGGCAAACGCCAGTACCAGCGACTGGATTGTGGTCTTTGCTGGCGCATTGGGCGCGTTGATGGCCACGCTGGACATCTCCATCACCAACGCCGCCCTGCCTCAGATTCAGGGCCAGATTGGCGCCTCTGGCACCGAAGGCACATGGATCTCGACCGGCTATCTGATGGCTGAAATTGTCATGATCCCGTTAACCGCCTGGTTGACACGGGTGTTCGGGCTGCGCAATTTCCTGATCGGCAACGCGATTCTGTTCAGTCTGTTTTCGATCCTGTGCGGCATTAGCGAAACCTTGCCGCAGATGGTCATTGGCCGGCTCGGCCAGGGCTTTGCCGGGGGGGCCATGATTCCCACGGCGCAGGTGTTGGTGGCCACCCGCTTACCGCGCCATCAAATGCCCATCGGCATGACAATGTTCGGCCTGATCGTACTGCTCGGGCCACTGCTGGGCCCGGTATTGGGCGGCACCCTGACCGAAAATTTCAGCTGGCGCTGGTGTTTCTTTCTGAACATTCCGGTGTGCGCCTTGCTGCTGGTGATGCTCAGTCAGGGTCTGAAAAAAAGCCCGAGCAACTGGCAAGCGTTTATCAAGGCCGACTGGCTGGGGATTATCGGCCTGACCGTGGGCCTTAGCGCCATGACCGTGGTACTCGAAGAAGGCAATCGCGAGCGCTGGTTCGAGTCTTCGCACATCATCGGCCTGAGCCTGCTGGCGGTGTCCGGGATCGCCTTGCTGCTGATTGCCCAGAGGCTGTCGAAGACGCCGATTGTGCGTCTGAAACTCCTGCTCAATCCGCGCTTTGCCAGCGTGATCGCGATTGTATTTGTGGTGGGCTGCGGACTGTATTGCGTGGCTTTTGTACTGCCGCAATTTCTGAGCAATATTGCCGGTTTCAATGCTCAGCAATCCGGAGCGGTGATGCTGATGTCGGGTTTGCCGGCGTTTTTGATGATGCCTGTTTTGCCACGCCTGCTTGGCCGCGTGGATACCCGCATCATGGTCATGCTTGGCCTCGGTTGCCTGGCCAGCAGTTGCCTGTTGGCCATGGGGCTGACCGCCGACAGCGTGGGCGAGAATTTCACTCGCACCCAACTGCTGCTGGGCCTGGGCCAGGTGATGGCGATGATGCCGCTCAATCAGGCCTCCATGAGTTGCGTGCCGGCCCACGAGGCGGGTGAGGCTGCGGGTATCTACAACATGGCGCGCAACCTCGGCGGCTCGGTGGGGCTGGCGCTGCTGGGGACGTTTATCGAACGGCGCAGCAGCTTCCATGACGCCACCCTGCGCGATGCCGTAAGCGTACAGTCGGTCGAAGCTCACACTCAGCTTGCAGCGTCCGCCCAGGGCTTTTTCGCTGATCACGGCGATCTCGCCCATGCCCAGCTCCAGGCACTGGGTCAACTGGCCGGGCAGATCCAGGTTCAGGCGCAAGTGATGACCTACAGCGAAACCTTCTACGTGCTCGGCATCGCCTTGCTTTTGTGTCTGCCCCTCGCCCTCTTTCTAAAAAAACCGCCTGCCGGTACGCCATTGAACACAGGACACTGACCATGATCGCTTGCAAACCCTTGAGCCTGTTGGGTCCGTTGTTGCTGGTGGGCTGCACCTTGGGCCCGGACTATCACGCGGCACCCGACAGCCACCTGCAAGACAGGGAATTTGCCCGTCAGGTGGCTGGCACCCAGGCGCAAACAGCACAGGTTGCCGAATGGTGGCGCGACCTCAATGACCCGGTGCTCAACCAGTTGATCGACAGTGCACTGGGCCACAGCCCCGATCTGCAAGCGGCCGCCGCGCGGTTACGCCAGGCCCGCGCCGGACTGGCGGAAAAACGCAGCAACCAGATGCCCAAAAGCTCGACCACGGCAGCGGCGCTTTACACCGGCTCGGGTGACAGCCAGACCGACGCCACCCACCTGTACCTGAGCGGTTTCGATGCCAGCTGGGAGCTGGATATTTTCGGCGCCAGCCGCCGCGCGGTAGAAGCAGCCAGTGCCGAAGCCGATGCCGTACAGGCGGATCTGGCCGACGCCCATGTGCAACTGGCCGCTGAAGTGGGCCTGGCCTATATCGGCCTGCGCGACCAGCAACAGCGGCTGCGCATCGCCCGCCAGTCCGAACAGCTTGAGCGCCAGTTGCTGGACTTTACCGGGCAGCGCCTGGCCCAGGGAACCGCCTCGGAACTGGACCGTGAACGCATCGCCACCCAGGTCGAAACCACCCGTGCCGCGTCCATCGCCCTGGAGCTGGAAGTAATTGAATCCCTCGACGAACTGGCCTTGCTCAGCGGTCTCGAGCCCGGCGCCCTGGACACCCGTTTGAGTACCGAAGCCGCGCTGCCGGCACTGCCCGCCATCGTCAATATCGGTGACCCGGCGCAGTTGCTGCAACAGCGCCCCGACATCCGCGCTGCAGAACGCCGGCTGGCCTCCAGCACCGCGCAGATCGGAGAACACAAGGCGGCGGCATTTCCCAAGGTCAGCCTGTTCGGCTCCCTGAGTTTCAGCGCCAGCGCGCCGGGCCATCTGTTGCGCAAGGACAACCTCAGCGCCCTGGGTGTCCCCTATCTGCAGTGGAACTGGCTGGACTTTGGCCGCGTGCAGGCCCAGGTCAAACAGGCCGAAGCCGGACGCGACGAGGCCCTGGCCAGGTACCGCAGCAGCGTGCTCGGTGCCCTGCGCGATGCCGATGTGGCACTGGCCCGCTACGGTAACGAACGCCAGCGCAGGGGCACCCTGGGCCGGGTCGAAACCAGCGCCGTACGCGCATCCACCCTGACCGAACAGCGATACCGCGCCGGTACCAGCAGCGTGCTCGACTGGCTGGACGCCGAACGCACCCGCTACCGCGCCGAACAGGACCGGGTTCACAGTGACGGTCAGTTGATCAAGGACTACATAGCCCTGCAAAAGAGTCTTGGGTTAGGGTGGCGCTCCCCGACCTGATTTCCGGATAGACCATGCGCTCCAGTCAGCACGATTTGATGTGGCGCCAGTTGCTGCCCAAAGTGCGCAGGCACGATGAGCCGCTGCAGGTGCAGTTGTGCACCGCGTTTGTCACGGCCATGCTCGACGGGCGTTTGCCTGGCGGTACACGGCTGCCGTCGAGCCGTGATCTGGCCATGCTGACCGGGGTTTCGCGCAATACCGCAGTACTGGTCTACGAACGCCTGGTAGCCGAGGGTTATGTCGATTCGCGGCCCCGTGACGGTTTTTTCGTATGCGGCGCCATCACTCCGACACAGACCACCCGGCCTCTGCCCGAACAGGCTGGGCAACCACCTGACTGGGCCTCGCGCATGCACCTGGCGCGCAACCCGCTGGCGTTTATGGACCGCCCGCCCACCTGGCGTGAAGTGCGCTACCCCTTTATCTACGGCCAGTTCGATCCCCGGCAATTCCCGCTCACCCAGTGGCGCCAGTGCAGCCGTCAGGCAATGGAATTGAAGGCCGTGGATCGTTGGTGGCAGGAAGGCGAGAACGTCGGCGCCAGCCAGCTGATCGATCAACTGATCCGCCGCGTGTTGCCGCGCCGCGGAATTGCCGCCACCCATGATCAAGTGTTGTTGACCCTGGGCCGCCAGCAGAGTTTTTACCTGCTCGCGCGCCTTTTTGCCCGCCCCGGCAGCGTAGTCGGGGTCGAGGAGCCGGGCTTTCGCGATCCGCGCAATGCCTTTGCCCACGATGGCGCGCACATGGTCTCGCTGCCCATCGACGAACACGGATTGCAGATATCCCCGGCACTGGCAGCCTGCGACTATCTGTATTGCACACCCGGCTACCAGTGCCCGACCGGTGTGACCATGAGCCTGGGCCGGCGCCAGGCCTTGCTTGAACATGCGCAGATGCACGATCAGGTGATCTTCGAAGACGATGATGACCCCGAGACCGAATACGACGGCCGCGCCCTGCCAGCGCTCAAGGCCACCGACCCGGCGGAGCGAGTGATCTACCTCAGCAGTTTGTCAAAGTTGCTGTCCCCGGGGCTGGGCATCGGTTACATCGTTGCCCCGGCACCGGTGATCGAGCAACTGCGCCAGCTGCAACGGCTGATGATCCGCCAGATCCCGGGCAACAACCAGATCACCGCCGCGCTGTTTATTCAACAAGGCCACTACGATCGGTTGCTGCAACAGGCCCGGGAAAAACTGCAGCTGCGGGCCGGGGCGATGGCCACCGCATTGCGTGAAGTGCTGCCGGATACGGAGTTTGTCATGCCCAGCGGCGGCGCCACGCTATGGCTCAAGCTGGCCGGCGAGCACGACTTGCTGAGCTTGTACTACGCAGGGTTGGCCAAGGGCGTGCTGTTTGACCCGAGCAGTGCGTTTTGCGTCGAGCCCGACACCCTGCCCCGGCCTTGCCTGCGCCTGGGCTTTGGCTCCATCGCCCAGGAGCTGATTGCCCCCGGCATTCGCGAGCTGGGACTGGTGATCAACGCCCACGCGAAACGACCTGCAGTTGTGCGCGGCTGAGCCATTTGCCCCACAACAGCGCCTGCGTTGCCCCTGTGGGAGCGGGCTTGCTCGCGATGCAGGCAACGCGCTGCATCTGGCCCACCGCAGTGCCCCCATCGCGGCCAAGCCCGGCTCCCACAACCCCAGGGCCATCTATCCCTGTGGGAGCGGGCTTGCCCGCGATGCAGGCAACACGGTGCATCTGGCAAACCGCAGTGCCCCCATCGCGGCCAAGCCCGGCTCCCACAACCCCAGGGCCATCTCTTCCTGTGGGAGCGGGTTTGCTCGCGATGCAGGCAACGCGCTGCATCTGGCCCACCGCAGTGCCCCCATCGCGGCCAAGCCCGGCTCCCACAACCCCAGGGCCATCTCTCCCTGTGGGAGCGGGCTTGCTCGCGATGCAGGCAACGCGCTGCATCTGGCAAATCGCAGTGATCCCATCGCGGCCAAGCCCAGCTCCCACAACCCCAGGGCCATCTCTCCCTGTGGGAGCGGGCTTGCTCGCGATGCAGGCAACGCGCTGCATCTGGCAAATCGCAGTGATCCCATCGCGGCCAAGCCCAGCTCCCACAACCCCAGGGCCATCTCTTCCTGTGGGAGCGGGCTTGCTCGCGATGCAGGCAACGCGCTGCATCTGGCAAACCGCAGTGATCCCATCGCGGGCAAGCCCGGCTCCCACAACCCCAGGGCCATCTCTCCCTATGGGAGCGGGCTTGCTCGCGATGCAGGCAACGCGCTGCATCTGGCCCACCGCAGTGCCCCCATCGCGGCCAAGCCCGGCTCCCACAACCCCAGGGCCATCTCTCCCTGTGGGAGCGGGCTTGCTCGCGATGCAGGCAACGCGCTGCATCTGGCAAATCGCAGTGATCCCATCGCGGCCAAGCCCAGCTCCCACAACCCCAGGGCCATCTCTTCCTGTGGGAGCGGGCTTGCTCGCGATGCAGGCAACACGGTGCATCTGGCAAACCGCAGTGCCCCCATCGCGGCCAAGCCCGGCTCCCACAACCCCAGTGCCATCTCTCCCTGTGGGAGCGGGCTTGCCCGCGATGCAGGCAACACGGTGCATCTGGCCCACCGCAGTGCCCCCATCGCGGCCAAGCCCGGCTCCCACAACCCCGGCTCCCGCACGGTAGTCGCACTACCAGCCCCTGGCCCTATCGATAGTCCCCGCTGGCCCCATTCGCTGGTCACGGATATGCAGTACTACTGCTGACCACCAAAGCACTTGGCGTCGTCCTGAAAACAAAACGTTAAGGATGGGAAACTCTCACTATGTTTTACGCAAAGTATCCGTTAGCCGTCAGCCTTGCCGCCTTCGCTTTTACCCAGCATGCGCTGGCAGCCGACACGCCCGCTGCCCCCGAATGTGCCCAGTATGAAAAGCTGCTGACCCGCGCCGAACTGGCCTTCAAGAACGTGCCCATTTGCGCGCGGATCAAGCCTGACCTGTGGGGGCTGCGCAAGGAGCTGGCCGAGCATGGCATCGGTTTTACCGCCACCTCGTATAACGGTTACACCTATGACGTATTGGGCAACAACGCGAAAAAGCAGGTGTATAACGGCCAGAACCCCAGCTACAACACGTCGCTCAACCTGTACCTGACCTACGATCTGACCCGCATCGGTTTTGCCAATGACGCGCAGCTGACACTGGCCGGCAACTGGGTGGACTCGACTTACACCCCGGCCAACCCGCGGGTCAAAACCGTCTCGGTATTTGCCATCAACCAGTCCTTTTTCAATCACCAGCTGGAACTGGAATACGGCTTCATACCCGGCGTGCGCCTGTTCTATGGCATGGCGCTGGGGGGCAGTGCCTCGACCGCCGCCCTGGGCCCAAGCAGCGTGGTGCCATTTCAGGTCGGCATGTCGGCTACCGAGCCGACCCCAACCGTCAACGTGATCGTGCGTGACCCGTCGCTGCGCTTCTACAACAGCACCGCCCTGACCCGCAGCGTCAGCCCCGAAGGCATCCAGAAGGATGTGGACCTCAACCCCAGCGGATTGCGCCTCAAGGTGCCGGATGCCCGCGCCATGCTGATCAATGAGTTCGGCTACAAACAGGCGCCGTCGGCCAGTTCCAACGCCATGTGGCTGCGCGCAGGGGCCATGTACAACACCAGCCATTACACCGAGTTCACCACCGGTGAAAAGTCGGACAACAACTACGGCGTATACCTGGCCGAGACGGTGCAGGTGACCAAGCCCTACGGCGATGCCCGCGGCTGGTATCTGGACAGCAAACTTGATTACTCGCCTGACTCGGTCAACGCCATCAACAAGGCATTCCAGGTCAGTGCCTTCAATGTCGGCCCGTTCGCCAGCCGCCCTGCCGACATGGCCGCCGTGGGCCTGACCAAGAGCTACTACAGCAAGGATCTGCGCGACGTGACCAGGAGCTATGGCATGGAAGCGGCGCCCTACACCCTGGCGGTAACCGCTTCCTATGCGGCCCGCCTGATCCCCGGCGTGTATTTGATCAGCGGTCTGACCTACACCAAGAACCCGGTATTCACGCCGATCCATTCCGATGCCCTGTTGCTCCAGGAATCGCTGAACTTCCTGTTTTAAAGCGCCAGCCCCCAGCCGTATATACCCGTCACCTGGTCCTTTGCAGCGCAGGCCCAGGTGCTAATGCGAGGTCGTAGAACATGAGCGATGAACGTTATCAACTGTCCACCGGCGACTATCTGGCGCTGGACGCCACAGCCATGGCCGCTGCGGTCAAAACCGGCGAACTGCCCCCCCGGATGCTGCTCAGCGCCGCCCAGGCGCGCTGCGATGCGGTAAACCCGCTGGTCAATGCGGTCAACATGCGCCACGACGAGCATGCCAACAGCGTGCTCAGGGCCCGTCACCACGCCGGCAGCGAGCTGCTGGGAGCATTGGCCGGGGTGCCGATGCTGCTCAAGGACTTGAACACTTACCTGACTGGCACCCTGACCACCAACGGCTCAAGAATGCTGGCCGACACGCCGCCGGCAACGCGCAACAGCACCATCGTGCAGCGCTACGAGGCCGCCGGGATGCTGATCTTCGGCAAGACCACCAGCCCCGAGTACGGCCTGACCACGACCACCGAATCCTCACTGTGGGGCCAGACACGCAACCCTTGGAGTCTGGCTCACAGCGCAGGCGGCTCATCCGGCGGTGCGGCGGCAGCCGTGGCCGCAGGCATCGTGCCCGTGGCCCACGCCACCGACGGCGGCGGCTCGATTCGCATCCCGGCGTCGTATTGCGGCCTGTTTGGCCTCAAGCCCACGCGCTATCGCACCCCTCAGGGCCCGGACACCTTCGAAGGCTGGTTCGGTGCCAGTTGCGGTCATGTGGTATCACGCAGCGTGCGCGACTCGGCACTGTTGCTGGACGTCAGTCACGGTCATGAAAAAGGCAGTCCCTACTGGCTCGCGCCACAGGCCATAAGCTACAGCGAGGCAGTGCGACGCAGCCCCGGTTCGTTGCGCATCGGCGTGGTCGATCAGGCCATGACCGGCCTGGAACTGGACGCCGATATCCGCAGCGTTTTGAACACTACTGTTGATCTGCTGTTGGGCCTCGGACATCGGGTAGACCCCGTGACCCTGCCCGTCGACCCGCAGCAGGTATACGGCGCTCACGGCGCCGTGAGTGCAGCCGCACTGCTGGCCGCCGTGCGTGACCGCGAAACCGTCCTCGGCCGCCCGTTGCACGCTGACGAACTGGAGCCCGTCAGCCGTTATCTGGTCAACAATGCCACTTCGGCCACCGCCGAAAACCTGTACCGTGCCCGACGCAGTTTCGAATTGATCGGCAGTCGCATGGAACACCTGTTCGACGACTATGACCTGCTGCTCAGTCCGGTCACCTCGCAGATCACTCCCGAACTGAAAGTGGCCAGTCTGGATCAGGATTACCCGCACTACATCCAGGGCATCATCGGCAGCATCGGCTACAGCGTACTGGCCAATGTCAGTGGCCAGCCGTCCATGTCGGTGCCGCTGGGCACCAGCAGCAGCGGCTTGCCCATCGGCATGATGTTCAGTGCAGGCTGGTGCCGCGAAGACCTGTTGTTCCAATTGGCCGGGCAACTCGAACAGGCAAGCCCCTGGGCTGATCGACGCGCACCGCTGTAAGCCACTCAACCGATGAACACTGCTCGATGGGATTGAAATGATGAATAACCAAATCTCCGGATTTCGCCGTCATTACACCTTGTTTGTGTTGTTCCTGATTTCGGCGGTCAGCCTGATCGACCGTCAGGTCATGGGCGTTGTGATTGAACCGATCAAGGCCGAATTTCACGTTTCCGATACCCAGATCGGCCTGCTTACAGGTCTGGCCTTTGCTCTGGTCTACTGCCTGTTTGCGATCCCGTTGGGGCGCTTTGCCGACCGTGGCCATCGGCGCAACCTGATCGGCTGGTGCTGTGCGTTCTGGAGCGTGATGGCCATGCTTTGCGGCTTTGCCAGTAACTTCTGGACCCTGGCCCTGGCACGCATCGGCGTGGCAGTGGGCGAGTCGGGCAGCGGCGCGGCATCGATGTCGATGATCGCCGACCTCTACCCGCCCCATCAGCGCTCCAAGGCCATCAGCGTATTTATGCTCGGAGCGCCCATCGGCGCCTTGCTGGGCATGAGCCTGGGCGCCTATATCGCGTACTACCACGGCTGGCGCGAAGCCTTTATCTGGATGGCGCTGCCTGGTATCGCTGCCGCTCTATTGCTGCGGTTTACGGCTGCCGAACCATTGCGCGGCTTATGGGAGAAAGCCCGTGAGACGCGCCCAGCCGTGCCCCATGAAAGCGTGATGCAAGTGATGCGCGTGGCCTGGGCGTCGAAAACCTTTGTACGTATTGCCCTGGCCGGGGCGCTGCTGGCGTTTGCCAGTTATGCGTTCAGTATCTGGAGCACTGCATTTCTGGTACGCAGCCACGGGCTGACGCTCAAGGACGCAGGCATCATCATGGGCCTGGCAGCCGGGCCGGGGGCCATTATCGGCTCTCTGTCCAGCGGCTGGTTGAGCGCCTGTCTGGCCCAACGCGACAGCCGCTGGCAATTGGGCGTGCCGATCGTCGGGGCACTGCTGGCCTTGCCGATGTCGATTGCCTTCGCGCTGTACCCGGCCGGTCATCCCTGGACGCTGGGTGCGCTGCAAGTGCCCCAGGCAACGGTGTTCATGTTTGGCATGTCGGTGTTCGGCATGTGGTGGATGGCACCGAGCTACACCGCCATTGCCCAACTGGTGGCGCCTGAGCGCCGCGCAACCATGATCGCCCTCTACAACTTCGGGATCATGGCCATCGGTGCAGGTTTCGGCCCATTGGCCGTGGGTGTGCTGAGTGATCACCTGACCCCGCTAATGGGCATCAATGCCCTGCGCTGGTCGCTGGTCATCTGTTCCGGGGGTTATCTGCTGGCGAGCGGGTTGTTGATCAGCGTATTGCGGCCGTACGGGATCGCAGCCGGTCTTGCCAATGTACTGCCGGTGTTGCCGACGGCCAAAATGCGCACGGCCTGACAATCACTATGGGGGCCGGCTTTGCTCCGCAGCCTGTATCGCGGACAGCCCGCTCTCCAGAGGGTTGCAGCCAATCACTTGACCCGGACGAAACCGGACTCCACACCGAACACTTCAAGCCCATCCACAGTGGACTGGCCTATGGTGATGGCTCGACGCTCAACCGGGGCGTCCAGCCCGTCGCGATACTCGACAGACAGGGTATCACCGTCCCTCTCGACGGCTTCGTGGGGGATGATGAAACTGTTGTCGTTGCGGTAGGTAACGATGGTCATCCGGGCGCTCATACCCAGCCTCACACGCTTGAAATCACCGCCGGAAGGCTGGTTAACCGTAATGGTGAGCGGAAACCTTGCTGCACTGCCCTCATTTTGATCCTGTACGGCCAGTTGACTGATAGAACTGATATAGCCACTCAGGGCTGCCGAAAAACCCTCTCCGGTAATCCTGACTTCCTGATTAAGAGAAAACTTGCTGACGTCGGACTCCGACACCTGGGTGATGACCTTGAGCCCGCTCATATTGGCCAGTTTGATCATCTGCTGGCCCATGCTGAAAAGCGCACCTTTGTGCAACGTCACGGCATCACCACCTGTTGACTGCGGGCCTCCCAGTGACAACACAACACCCGAGTACGGCGCGTAGAGCGTCTTGTGCGCCAGCAATGCGTTCAGCTGTTCATGGATGACACTGGCGTTGCGCAGCTCCATCTCGGCAATGGTTCTGGCCTCCCCCCTGCCGGTTGCCAGCACAGTGTCGAGTTCGGAAGTAGCTGCCGCCAGCTCCAGCGCTTGCAGGTCACGCTGTTGCTTCAAGCTGTCGCGCTCATTACGGGGAACAATGCCTTTTTGATATAACCCCTCGACTTGCGAAAGCTCCAGTTCAAGGTTTTGCATGGCCAGCTCGGCCACCCTGAGTGACCGCTTTGCCCGCACCACCTGCGGATCGTTGGTCCAGGTTCTGAACGTTTCGACTACCTGCTGCTGCTTCAACTTGTTCGCCAGCGCATCCCTGACCTTGATTTCAAGCAACGCCGTATCGAAAGAAAGAAGGGGCTGCCCCTCTTCGACCGACATGCCGGGGCTTAACTCATGGGCCATCAAAACCCCTTCAAAAGGGGCATTGAGTACGCTGGTTTCAACCGGTTCTATCCTGCCCACCAGGCCGATTTCATGTTCCAGCTTCTGCCTGCTGACGGCGACCCAAACCTCTGTGTCTTCAGGGACTGAGGAAGTGAACAGGGTCCACCCTGAGGCGAGCAGCAGGACAAGGATAAGGACGCTGAACGGTTTAGAAATCCTCAAGAGAAATCTCCCAGTTTTCCAGCAGCACGCCCAGCAGTACATCGCGTCGGGCCCTGGCATCCAGGTATGAAATCCTCGCATTCAGATTCGCCTCCTCTGCCGCTCGCAGGTCTGACTCGAAGCTGATGATCTGGAAGTTGCTCGAGCGCCCGACATTCAATTTGTCGGTCTCGATGGCCAGTTTGCGGCGGGACAGGTCCGTGAGCCGCTGCGAGATTTCAAGCTGGCGCCACTGGGTTTTCAACCCCCGCACCGAGTCGGTTACCTGGCGTTCAAGATCCATGCGTGCCTCTTGCTGGATCAGTGCTTGCTGCTCTACCTGGGTTCGCGCATGTACTTTGCCTTGTCGCAGGGCCATATCTGCGATGGGGATTTCAAGCTTCAGGCCGGTATAGCTGTCCCAGGATCTGCCACCACCCCGGGTACCCTGTTCGCGTAACTGATTGACCCCTGCCACCCACGACAGATCCCAAAGAGCCTGATCTTGTGCAACCAGCAGATTGATTGAGGCCACTTCACTCTGCAGCAGCGTCGCCAAAAACTGAGGCTGGTTTCTCTGCGCCAGTTCAAGCGCCGCGGTCCGATCGACTTCAGGTCGGGTGACCTCCAGGGTTCCGGAGGCATGGATGCTCGTCGAGAGGTCGAGGGCCAATAGCTTGAGCAGCGATAAGCGGCTGCTTTCCAGCTGATTGCCAGCCTCTTCGAGCGCCAGTTGCTGAGACGCTATATCCGCTTCAATCTGGACCGTTTCAAACTCGGCCACACGCCCCGAGGCAATCAGCAATGTATTGACCTCCAGCAACGAAACGGCCCGCGCCAAAGCCTTGCTGGCGAGGGCTACCTGGCTCTGCGATTTGAGCAGGCCGTGATAGGCCGAGATGATGTCGTAGAGGGTCTGCGACACGCTGGCCTTGGCAGTCAGCCGGTTGATCTGCCCGGTCAATCTGGCCAGGCGCAGAGGCGCAGTCGTGACATCTTTGCCCGCGCCCCGGAGCAGCGGTTGAATGACCGTCAGCTCCATACCCTCACTTTGCAGCTCCCCCGTATTCTTTGAAGCATTGAGCTGTTGCTTCCAGCCGAGTTCCAGGCGGGTTCCATACTCGCCCAGCACACTGACGCTGGGCTTGGCTTCACTGGCCCGCCCCCGGTCTGCACTGCCTCTGGAAAGCATATGGGTTGCGCTCAACTTGAGTTGCGGGTTGAATCTGTCTTGCGCCACGCGCAGGTCGAACCTCTCGCGCAAGCGTTGAAGCTTGAGGCTGCGAATGCTGTAGTTACTGCGCATACCCAGTGCAACGGCTTCGGCCAGCGACAGGTTGATAACGTGCTCGCTCAACAGCGCCGTGTTTTGGTCCGGCAAGCCTGGTTGTGTAACCGCCAGCGCGGACTGCAGCAACACGCCATATGCCGCGCCCATAAACCCTGCGCGTCTAATAATCACGAAGGGCCTCCACGGGGGGCAGGCGAGAGGCTGCGATGGCCGGTTTCAAACCAAAGAACACACCCACTGCAACGGTGCTGATCACGCCCAGGGGGATGGCATTTGCGGCTATGTCGAATGCCCAGCCCGACACCCGGGCATAGACATAAGCCAGCACCATCCCCAAGCCTGCCCCCAATACAGCACCGGTAGTGCTGAGCACCACCGCCTCAATCAGGAACAGATTGCGGATGTCATGGCGACGGGCGCCAATAGCCATGCGCAGTCCGATTTCGATGCGGCGTTCATAAACGTTCATGTACATGATGTTCATCACCGCCACACCGCCTCCCACCAGCGTGATCCCGCCCAGGGCCATCAAAAGGTAATGGAACGTGCGACTCTGGCGGTTCATGCCTTCAATCATTTGCTGGGGCGTAATCACCTCTATTGTTCGTGACATGAACGCCCGGGTCAGCCTGTCCTGCATCGTCGGGACAACACTGGCACTTTTGTTATGCGGCGGGATGCGCACAATCAGGTCATTGATCCTCGCCTCAGCGGCAACACGGGCAAGGCCCTGCAGCGGTACAAATACCGAGTCATCGACGAAAATCGGACTGAGCATCGACTCGGGTCTGGGCTGCAATACACCGACAACCTTGAACAGGTAATTCTTCAGCCTGAGCCAGTCACCCACACGAATCCGCGTCCCCCCCTGGCTCAGCGAAACGGCCACCTTATGGCCGAGGACCACTGCATTTTCAGACTGATCAAAGGTGTGTAAAAACCGCCCGTCGCTCATCGACAGTTTCATTACCCCAAAGAGCGAAGGCAGCGTCCCGACCAGACGAACATCGGCGGTCTTGCGATTGAACCCGGCCTCCAGCGACACGATCGCAGCAGGTGCGATCAACAGGTCTGCCAGGTCGAGTTTGTTGAGTGCCTCAATGTCAAAGGAGAGACGTGACTCTTGAGTGCCCGGCTTGTCAGCGAGCAGTACCGAAAGGCTATCAACGCCCATGTCCTGAAAGATCAGGGCGACATCATGCCGTGCGTTATGCCCGATATTAATGACCGCAATGATTGAAGCGCTGCCGATCACAATGCCCAGAAGCGCCAGGGCCGAACGTTTGCCCAGTGTACGAAGGCTGTCTACAGCCTCGGTTAGTGTCTGTATCAGTGCCGAGGGGAGCAAAGTGCTCAGGGCTCGCACTTGCGCACCTCCTCAACCCGGCCGCCGTGCACCATGACCTGCCTGTGCATAAGTTGCGCAACCTGATGGTCATGGGTAACAACCACAAGGGTGACCCGCTGCTCCTGCTGGATCGACAGCAGCAGTTCCAGAATGGCACTGGCGGTCTGGCCGTCGAGACTGCCAGTCGGTTCATCGGCCAGTATCAGCGACGGTTGCCCAACCAGCGCACGGGCAATAGCCACGCGCTGCTTTTGCCCACCGGACAGGTCGGCGGGCATAGAATGGGCCCGCTGAGCCATCCCCACGCGCTGCAACATCTGCAGCGCCTGAGCCATGGACTGATTACGGTCGATGCCCCGATAACGAAGCGGCAAGGCTACGTTTTTGATAACGCTCAGGCGCGGGATCAAATTGAAGTTCTGAAAGACAAAACCTATATGCATCTTTCGAAGAGCTGCCAGTTCATCACTGTGCATGGCACAAACGGGCTGCCCCATAAACTGGTACTCACCCTCGTCGGCAAAATCCAGCAGGCCGATGAGATTGAGCAATGTACTTTTACCAGAGCCAGACGGGCCGATGATGGCACAGGTGTCGCCAACCCCAAGTTCGAAGTCGACATTGCGGATTACGGGAATCAAAGCTCCATTGTGTGAATAGCACTTGCCAACGCCTTTCATTGATATGATTTTCACATCAGCCAAAACACCCATTATTTTTTAACATCCGCAGTAGCTGCATCAACTGCAAGCCAGGGGCTTCTTACACAATTTCCACTCCGTGCACCTCTGCTTATCATGAGCAAGTTCTGCTCTATAAACTTCTTTTTGTTACAGACTGCCGACCGACAAGAAAGAGCGCAAACCCCTCATATTTAAAACAGGGTTCAGGCAGCCGGTTTAAAACCTTATAGCTTCAGTCCAGCAACGCGGGTCCGGGCCTGACTTGTCAAAAATAAATTCATAGAAAGCCTCGACCCTGGCGTTGCCCACAGCCAGATTCTGACGCACAAGGTTTAGATCGTGCCATTTGCCGTCCTGGATCATGCGGTCCGGCGAGTACACCATGTTGCCACGATCAAGGTTCGGAGCTTTGCCGGCACTCAGATTAACATTGGCTTTGTTACCACCACTCTGGCCATTGAGACGGGTAATCTTGTATCGCTTGGTATGTACCCATTTACCGGTCTGAAAGTGCCGACCGGCTGTCCCTTCAATAACGCCTATAAAATTACCCGCTTTGCACGTTAGCGTGAAATCATGGTTTTTACCTATGCCAACCGGGATATCCCTGGCAACACTGAGCTCGACAAAAGTACAAACAAGAAAACCAACAGCAAGTGCTTTTTTTATGGAAACCAGGAACACCGTACCCTCCTTGCATCTTAAATAATTATTGAATCAGGCCGGTACATTCGAACACCGATAAACAATAAAAAATATAAGGCGAGTTATCCGCACATCGTAGGAAATTGCGAAAGCTACTTGGTTTCTGTTTATCACCGCTGCCCTGTTTCACCCCATCTACAACGCATAACCCGCCGCCCGTTTTTCACGGTATTACGCCACACAATACAGCGAACGACCCTGTACAAAAGCCATAAAAAAACCCCGCTCTTCTTTCGAAGGCGGGGTTTTTCACTCTGGACAGATCAGTGCGCGTAAGTCAGTAACAACTCGGCAGGCGCTTTGAAATCCAGGGACATCATGACGCTCAGCGCGGTGATGGTGAAGATCGAGAACACGAACAGCTTGCGTGCCCAGACCTTGTCGTCGACGGCCTTGTAGCCCGTCCACGCCATGTACAGCCAGTACATGCCCATCGCAGCAGCCACGGCCATGTAGCTCATGCCGGCGTAACCGCCGAGGGTGAGCATCAGGGTCGCGATCAGAAACGCGAGGATGTAGAGCAGGATGTGCTTCTTGGCAACCTTGATCCCGCGCTTCACTGGCAACACCGGAATCGATGCAGCCAGGTAATCGTTGAAGCGGAAGATCGCGATGGCGTAGGAATGCGGCATCTGCCACAGGCTGAACATCACCAGCAAGGTCATTGCAGCCATGTCGAAGCTGTTGCTCACAGCTACATAGCCGATGACCGGAGGCATTGCACCCGACAGACTGCCGATAAGCGTGCCGTGAACCGACTTGCGCTTGAAGTACAGGCTGTACAGACCGACGTAGATCACGAAACCGATCGCGGCGAACAGAGCTGCCAGCGGGTTGGCTACGCGATACAACAGGTACAGGCCGGCGCCCCCCAGCAGGGTGGCGTAAACCAGCGCCACCTTGAGGGAGATCAGGCCTTGAACCAGTACGCGGTTCTTGGTGCGGTCCATCTTGATGTCAATGTCGCGGTCGATGCAGTTGTTGAACACACAACCGGACGCTACCACCAGGGAGGTGCCGATTACCGCGGCCAGGAACAGGGCAAGATCGAAATGCCCCTTCGAGGCCAGGAAGAACCCGCCTGCCACAGAAAGCACGTTACCGAAAATGATCCCCGGTTTGGTGATTTGGATAAAGTGCTTGAAGGACATCGGGTCTTACCTCACTTCGCCATCATTTCAGTGTGGATGCTGAACATGATCCACAGGGACAAGCCCACCAGCAGCACAATTACCAGCGCAGCAAATACCAGCGCGGTGACGTTGTTGCGTTGTGCAGGCGAACGGTCCAGGTGCAGGAAGTACACCAGGTGAACAACCACTTGCACCACGGCGAACAACAGTACGATCGCCAGGGTGGTGAATTTGGGCAGCGATGGGTACATCACCAGCCCGAACGGAATAACGGTCAGGATCACCGACAGGATGAAGCCGATCGCGTAGGACTTCACGCTGCCGTGGTTGGCGCCGTCGGAATGTGCGTTAGCCATTACAAAGTCCCCATCAGGTAAACAACGGTGAATACGCAGATCCACACCACGTCCAGGAAGTGCCAGAACAGGCTCAGGCAGCTCAGGCGGGTCTTGTTGGTCGAGGTCAGGCCGTTTTTCTGCACCTGGTACATCATGATCGCCATCCAGATCAGACCGCTGGTCACGTGCAGACCGTGGGTACCGACCAGGGTGAAGAAGCCAGACAGGAAGCCCGAACGGCTAGGGCCGTAGCCCTCGGAGATCAACAGGTGGAACTCGTTGATTTCCATGGCGATGAAGCCTGCACCGAGCAGGAAGGTCATGGCCAGCCAGAACAGCACCTGCTGTTTCTTGCCCTTGAACAACGCCAGCATGGCGAAGCCGTAGGTGATCGAACTGAACAGCAGCAGGGCAGTTTCACCCAGTACGTACGGCAGTTCGAAGATGTCGTGGCCCGACGGGCCACCTGCAACGTTGTTTACCAATACCGCGTATACCGCGAAGATCGATGCAAACAAGATGCAGTCGGTCATCAGGTAGAGCCAGAAACCAAAAATGGTTGTCTCGCCCGCGTCGTGGTGTTCCTCATGCTCATGGTCGTGACCATGAGCGTGTCCAGCAGTGGTCGCTAAGTTCGACATGGTTTAAGCCTGTTCCAACTTGGTTTCAACACGAGTAGCCGGAATTGCTTTGGCGGCTACCAGACGCTTGTGCTGCTCGGCCTCGATACGCTCGATGGTCTCGACCGGCACCATGTAGCCTTGGTCGTCACGGGCGGCGTGAGCAACGAAGACAACAACCGTACCTACCAGACCCACGATGGCCAGCCACCAGATGTGCCAGATCATCGCGAAACCGAAGACGGTCAGCAAAGCACCCATGTACACACCGGTAGCGGTGTTGTTAGGCATGTGGATAGGCGAGTACTTGGCCGGAACCTGGTACGCAGTGCCGTTTTCCTTGGCTTCGGTGAACGGGTCGATACCGTCGACTTTTGGCAGTACAGCAAAGTTGTAGAACGGTGGTGGCGACGAAGTCGACCATTCCAGCGTGTGAGCATTCCATGGATCGCCGAATTCGCAGGCGTTCTCTGGCTTGTTGCGGTCACGGACGCTGACATACAGCTGGATCAGCTGGCTGGCGATACCCATGGCAATCAGTACTGCGCCGAACAGGGCTACGTACAGGTAAGGCACCCACTCAGGGTTGGTGCTGGCGTTCAGACGACGGGTCATGCCCATGAAGCCCAGTGCATAGAGCGGCATAAAGGCGATGAAGAAGCCGACGATCCAGAACCAGAACGCGCGCTTGCCCCAGGTTTCGTTCAACTTGAAGCCGAACGCTTTCGGGAAGTAGAAGCTGAAGCCTGCGATGTAACCGAATACTGCGCCGCCGATGATCACGTTATGGAAGTGAGCAATAACGAACAGGCTGTTGTGCAGTACGAAGTCAGCACCCGGGATGGCCAGCAGTA